>JACCEC012525351.1_pt1 | contig 152065 bp, 103 predicted proteins | sample 7450121 | NCBI WGS metagenome assembly JACCEC01 (sample SAMN15323455, study PRJNA562643) | freshwater metagenome | isolation source: river surface water | place: USA:Blue River Watershed | collected 2017-08-18
CGCAGTGAACCAAGAGCCGTCAAAAAACGACCGAAAGCCTATCCTCTTCTCACCAAACATCGCAGCATTTTTCAACCGATCCCACATCAGAAACGCTATTCAAAAAATGCTTAATGCCGTGCCATTCGTATCTGACCCCAGAGATGACCCCAGAGATTTGTCAGATTTTCAATTTTTGCAACGTAGTAATGAATCAGCACGATGCAAAAACCACACCTCTTCCACATTGTTCTATTTTCCATTGCACTACTTGGTGTATCCAGAGCTACTCAAAAAGCTCCCTCCATCTTACCCGGCAAGGAAGCGACTTGGCAATTGCGATGGGAGGATGAATTTGATTATCCCGATGCTCAACTGGATCAAGCGTGGGTTTCACAAAATTCCGCGAGCAAACACATTCTCAGCAGTCGCTGGCGCGAAAACGCTGCAGTCAAAGATGGCGCATTGAAGCTCATCAACCGCAAAGAGTCGCGCGGCGGCAACAACTGGACATCTGGCAGCATCTGGACAAAGCAACAATTTCAATATGGTTACTTCGAATGTCGCTATCGATATGCCGCAGCAGAAGGAACCAACAATTCCTTTTGGTTGATGACCAACACCAAAGTTCCAGAAGGGAAAAAAGCGTTCGAGATTGACATCAACGAAGGCCACTACCCCAATGAAGTGTACACCAACATTCACAATTGGTCTGACATCAAAGTGGTCAATGGCAGAAAAACTCATCCGAGTTCTTCGAAAGGATTTTCCTATGGTGTTCTACCTGAAGTGAATCTCACTTTGGAAATCCCCATCAAAACTCGTCGCATTCGAATGATCTCGCACCATCGGGAGCACTTTCACATAGGCGAGTTCCGCATCTATGGAGTCAATGCTGAGGGCTACCCCAAACCAAACTCGCGCACGGCGGATCGCGATCTGCCACTTTTGGTCAATCATGCGCGCGATCCCAAAACAAAAGTGAGTTGCAGTGGCTGCTTGCTTCCAGAAAGCAATCCCCTGAACATGCTCATCGACGGCAATCCGACCAATCGCTGGATTTCACAAAAACAGGGCGACAAGTGGGTAGAATTCGCATTCCCTGAAGATCGCCAAATCGGCTGCGTTCAGTTTGTGCAAGGCTGGGAGAACAAGGGGCGCAGTCAGGGCGTGATGGACGACTATCGAGTGGAATATTACGATGGCAACAAATGGGTGGAGATTTCGAGCTTCGACATCAAAAACGGGAATGCCAATTTCGCTCGCGACTTCCATACCTACGGGCTCGAGTGGAATGAAAAAGAACTGATCTTTTATCTCGATGGAAAAGAGATTCGTCGGGAAAAAAATGAATTCTGTCACAGCCCATCGCCCATCTGGCTCAGCCTCGCCATCATTCCTTGGGCGGGAAAAATCACCGATGCCATCCACGGCACGTTCATGGAAGTGGACTACGTGCGTGTGTATGATAAAAAGCCGTAACGGCACTTGAAAAAATCAACCGCGGCGTGTGTTGGAGTTGATCCTTTCTACCAAGTTGCATGTCTGACATGTCTCGCAGCGAAAATCCACCGATTGCATCTAGCAGCCCAATCCATGGTGAATTATGGGGCGAATTCGATTCGATAGAACGCTTTCTGAAACGAGGCAGGATCGGTGAAGGTGGCAGTGGATTCCGCGCCACCAATGACGGTTCCGATCACCTCCCATTGATTCGTATTCAGCGAAACGGTGCGCTTGACGGTAAAAACAATGCCGGGCGCGCTCGGCCATTCCAAAGTGTGGCCGGAACAAACGGCGCGATAAGCGCTGGATCCGTTTTTCGGATCAAGCCCCAGTCGGTATTCTACCAGATCGTCGGTTCCATCGCTGTCGTAGTCACTTCCGGCCGTTTGCATAAGACCGCCGAAATTCTGCTGTTCCCAAGTATCCGGCAGCCCATCCTCGTCCTGATCATCGATGAACAGAACAACTTGGTTAGCAGCGTATGCAAGATGCGCCTGAGTCCCCGATGGCACGCCTGTTAGAGTGATTAATCCTGTTCGACTGCCGCTGTGGACCAGTAACGGGAATCGCCCGAAATTCACACCGACGGCTAGGTTGACCTGAAGTGAGCCCGCGAGGATGAGGTTACCCGCGACTTCAATCCTGTCCCCGGACGGCGCCACATCCATGAGGATCGCACCGCTTGGATTGATCTGAAGCGAGGCAACTGAGAGCGTGCCCGCCGCAGGGCCGGGAGCGAGCGATCCGGAAATGCTGACCGCCCCGCCGATCGACCCAGTGCCGGACAGGGTAGCACCGGACGCAACGGCAACCGCGGTGCCAGCGAGTGATCCGGTGACAGAGAGCTCACCGGCATTCACCGAGGTATTCCCCGAGTGGGTGCATACGCCGGAGAGAGTCAAGGTTCCTGTTCCCACCTTGATGACGGAAGTCGTTCCCGATCCATTCGAGATCACACCGGGGAAGGCGGATGACTGGTTGTTAGCTCCGATGCTGAATGTGACTCCGGACGGGTAGGAGGAGATGGATAGAACCGAGCCCTGCGCACCAGTCAGAGAACCTATTTTGTAGGTGCCACCGTTGCGTGCCGTGAGCGTGCGGGTGCCGAGATCGAACGAGGCAAAATCAGAACCGCCGGTTCCAAATAGGCGGAAGCTTCCGCTGCCTGTGAGCCGTACCATGCCCGAGAATGAAGTCATGGTGCTTTCCAGATCGAAGATGCTCGTTGAATTGAGAGTTAAGACACCGCTTCCCGAGACCGCCTTGATTCCATGGGCTCCGCTGCCACTGCCACCGATGATCGTGGAGTCGGCCGTGACCACTACGGAATTCGCTGGTGTCAGCGCGCCCGTATCCCACGAACCGCCTGCCAGAGTGACCGGTCCGGTGCCGAGCGCGGCAGCGTTAGCGATCACCACCGTGCCACCGGAGATAACCGTGCCGCCGGTAAAACCGTTGGCCGATGACAGTGTCAACGTTCCAGCCCCCTTCTTTTCGAGAACCATCGCGCCATTGATGGAACCGGCGCCTCCGATGGAATAATTTTTCGTTGAATCGAAAACCATCGAACTGGGTGAAACGACACTCACTAGGTTGATGGACGTAACATTGGTCCCATCGTCAATGCGGGTTGAGCTGCCGTCTTGGAACGCAGTGCTCGAGGTGCCTTTCTGCCAGTTGGCGGTGGCCAAATCCCAATTTGCGTTGGTGGCTCCCCGCCAGACGATGTCTGCCGGCTCCCAAGTCAGCACCAGCGAGTTTCCGAATTCCTTGATCGCAAATGTGCCATAATCAGCCGACGAGCGACCGGTCAGATCGGTGGTCTGGTTACCGATGGAAAAAACGCCTGTCCTAGCGCTGGATGTTAGAATCGTCCAAGAGCGAGCAGCAGCCCAGAATGAATCCGAGAAGTTCACGCCGCTGTTGGTGTCGTTGAACACCAAATCCCATGCCGCCCCCGTGGAAATCGTCACGTTTTCGGCCTGGATCGAGTCGAATGTTCCGGCAGTGTTGCTGTTCGCCGTTAGCGACCATGAAACCCGAGCCGTAGAGCCATAGGAGAGGCTGCCAGTGAACGACGCGCCGGGGCTGGGATCATGCGAGCCATTGACGGTTACGGTGCCTTGCACCGCACCCGCGCCACGAAGGGCTTGTCCCGTGTTCACGGTGACGACTGGCAAGGCGGTGAGATCAAGAATCGCACCTTGGGCGACCTCGATGAGACTGCTGTCGGAGGGCCATGACATTGCATCGGCAAGGGCGAGTTTTCCTCCTGCCACATGGACGGGGCCGGTGAAGTTCAAGGCCGACGAAACCGTGAGAGATCCGCTCCCTGACTTGGCAAGACCACCCGCTCCACCGAGCACACCGCCATTGAGGCTAAACGTTTGGGATGTGTCGACCGAAACGAATGCGGGAGTGAGAGTGCCGGCGAGCTCAATGGCGTTTATCAAAGCCGTGTCATTGAAAAGCACCGTATCTCCCGGGAAGAAAACGTCCGGCTGGCCGGACGAATGAGTCCAGTTGACGCTGGACTGGACGTCCCATGTGGAGTCTGCCGAACCGGTCCACGTGATCGTAGCGGGAGCGCGGTCGGTGAGAATGAGACCGTGATTGACGATGCCCAGTGGGATCGGCTGGGTGGATCCGATGAGGTTGAGTGTGCCGTTGTTGGTGACGACTCCAGTCGCACTGAAAGTGGCCGGAGATTTCACGCGGAAGTATCCGTTGTTGGTCAAGGCTCCGCTGATATCGAACGAACCAGAGGACAGCTCGACCAAACCGTCGTTAACGAGCGCGCCGTTGAGGGAGCCCTGGCCCACCAGCTTACCACCATCGGCAACTTCAAGGTTTCCAGAGACCAAAGTGCCGTCAAGCATGAGGACCGCCGAATCCTGCACGAGAGTGGACTTGGTGGAGGGTTGAGTGAAGGAACCGGTGATGGCCAATATACCGGCTTCCACAGTGAGACCGCCGTTCACGTTTCCCGTGCCTGATAGAGTCCACGTGCCGCCGCCGGTTTTGATCAGGTTGGTGAGTCCATTGGTTTGTTCGGAAATCGTGCCGGCGAACGTAGCATCGGTTCCACGGCCTCCGACGCGGTAGGTGATCTGTCGCCCCCCAATAGCTCCTCCCTTGAAAGTCGAGGACGCGGTGCCCGACAACTGACCGAAGTTGACAAAGGTGCCAGATCCCGCGTTCAGATTGCCGGACCAGTAGGCAGTGATGCCGTTTCCAAGCGAAAGTGCAGCTGCGGGGAGTCCGGGCCAGTTGTAATCAGGTGAGATGCGAAAATCAGCACTTCCCGAAATGGCGGTGGCCTCCACCGTTCCGGAAAAACCAGACCAGTCGCCCAAAATGGAGGCTCGGACGGCCCCCGATGGAAGCCGGAAGCGGAACGTTCCACCACCGGTGAGTTTGCCTCTCAGATCGCAGCGTGCGTCTAGTTCCAAAGTGCCGGTCGCACCCGACGGCACGTCCAGGTTCCACGGTGCGTCATTGTAGGTGTTGAGATTGGAATGCATTCTGAGCGTGCCATTGTTGAGACTGACGTAGCCGCTTCCGAGGCCACCCACATTGGCGGTATCGTTTGCAAGCGAAATGACTCCGCCGTTGATGGCGGTATCACCCGAGAACGTGTTCGCCTGGCTAATGGTGAGTGTGGATGTCCCGCTCTTCAGCAGTGACATTGATCCATCCAAAGCACCGGTGGCGGCAAGGGTGTAATTTTTCGCGCCGGAGAATATCACCGAGTTTGCCTGCAACGAACCCGTGAGGTTGATGCTAGTAGCGTTTGATCCCGTATCACTGAAGGTCACCGCATCGCCGGTTGCGAACGACGTAGCAACTCCGCTCAGTCGGAAGGAATTCGTAGTGCCTTTGTCCCATGTGTTGGCTGCAGCATTCGTTCCACCTGCCCAGACGATGGATCGCTTGGAATCCGGCGGTGGCGGCGGAAAATCGGGTAGTTCGAGACGCAGATAATCATACATCAAGTGAGGTGAGAATCCGCTACCACCCGAGAAGCGGAAGGTAAAAGTGTTGGCTCCAGTCCGTAGCAAGGAAACGGGAATCGGAATGTCCACGTAGGAATATTTCGCATGGATCCCCTGTCGCAACAGAGCGTTGCCACCGCTCACTGGCGGTGAAATTCGAGCAAACGACGCCGGCGAGTCGTTGAGATAAAGAAAGAGCCCAGCATAGTTCGCACTGGCGACCGCTACCGTCAGAGTCGCGCTGCCACTGCGCGGGACGGCGGGGAGATTGAAATTCACATCCCATTCCCAGGGAACCGTGGATCCAGCGGTGGCTCCGGTGTAGTTGCTGTGCACGTAATTCCAGTCTGTGGCCGGATTGCTGGAGCCGACGTTGTAAACTTGGGGATTCGGCAGTTCCTTGGTATAAACATCCCACAGGTAAGGCGTGAAATAGTCGTTGCCATGCTTGAACTCCTTCGCCGTGCGGTCCGGCACACCGATTTCCCATGCGATGCTGGTTCCAGGATGCGAGACATTCCACGTGATGTTGCCTTGTGCATTCGTTCCGCCGGCAGTGACTGTGACTCCGATTTTCGAAAACTCGCCCACGACTCCATCGGTGAACGCATAGAGTGTATAGGTGCCTGGCCGGACGGCGGGGATGCTGAAGTTTCCCGATGCATCGGCCTTGGTCCAATACTGATAGCCTTTGGACTGTGACTGCCAGTTCCCGTCCGTCTCCTCGGCGGCCGCGAGACCGATGTTCGCATATGCGCCGGTGATTGACGGCTTGAGCGGATCGTTCACCAGCAAACTTCCCGTCACCGTTCCGCGTGCCGCCACCGCCGGATAATCCGTAGTCGTGAGCCAAGAATAGGGCCATGCCGCCTTTTCCGCGTCTACCTGCGCCTTGGCATCCGCCCACAAGGCATTTCCGGCATTGCTGGCGGCGGTCGTTGCGTTGCAATAGAGCAAGAAAGGGCCAAACATCTTCCGCCAGCTCTCACCAGCCGCGACACTGGTGCCAGAACCGCCGTAATGGTTCCTGCCGAAGTGCATGAGGATGTAGCTCTCCGACGAACTGAGGTCCTGCTTGGTCGGGCCGTCATTGAAGTAGTCATGTCCGCCGAGCACGAACCAAACCCCCTTCTTCGCGATATTACTGGCGTGCCCCCAGGTGCCCACTTCCGAATAACGAACCGAGTAGGTGTATTTACCATCGTATTTCCCAGCCATTACACCGGTATTGAGCTTCACAATCTCCGCAATCCCTGTCGGCGAGGCATTCTGATAGTCATAGTAAGACGGCATCTCCCAGTTGCGCTGGTCATCGACATAGGCACGCTCGAATGTGAAGGTGGTGGAACTGCGCGGGAGTTTCCACACGATGCGCCACTCCCCAACCGTAGCAGCAGGGTAGGATGTCGGGTGGTCGAGGATGGCATAGGCATAAAGTCCTGTATCACCGCGGCGGAGCACGTAATGCAAATCAATGTCAAAATTATGCCGATATCCGGCGCTTGCGTTCCAAGTGCGTTTGCACGATATCTCGACTTGATCGGAGCTGCTGCTGATCAATGAATAGACGCATCCGCTTGGCACATCGAAGGACGCCCCACCGTCCATGCTGTAGTAGATCGGATTGGCGGGATCCACCATCTGGAAGCCGTTCAGCTTATAGGAAGTGACTCTGCCTGTGGCCTTCTCGATGACCGCTTGGATAACGCCATTGTCAAGAGTGGCAGTGGTTGCGGTAGTGGATAGGGTCACGTTCGCACCAACGCCCGGCGCTCCGCCGCCGGCGTCGTTCGCACGTACGCAAGCCAGCAATGTCATAAGGAGCAACAAATACCGGATCATCGGGTTTTCGTATAGGATTCTAATTTAGGGCAAGGCTTGACGTAAGCAACCGGTCAACAGACTCCATAGAACCCAGCTCCGTTGCTTGATTTTTCGATCATAAACCACGGAGAAGAATCCTATGGATCCTTTGTTGATCTGACATGAAATCCCAGTCGCACCACGACCAGCGAACGTTAGCACGTATTTCGTCATATGGTCGCTAAGTCCTGTGTTTCGTAACATGAGTCGCCATTCATTTTTGGTTCCAGATAAAGTGAAGATTACAGGCGTATGATCAGATTCTTACGAGGGCTAAGGCAAGCTGAATTTTGACACGCTACCACTACTGGATTCGCTCTTCTTTGGCGCAAATTGACTCAGCGAGCTGACGATCGCTCAGCGAAAATGGATCTCGCCCAGGCTCATCGGATCCGTGTGCGGTGGTATTGGTCTTCTCTCTTGCTTCGCTCCCGATCTCTGGCCGACGTCGGGACGGGCTTTTCGCACGATGGGGTTGGGCGGATTTTTTCACTCACTCACCCTACGGGGTCAGTTACTACCCCCAAATGCTGTGTTGCAGCATCATAATTTGCGCATATGTTAACAGGCTGTTCATGGAGGTAATCTGGTTCAAGAAAGATTTGCGTTTGTCCGATCATGCAGCTCTCACGACTGCGGCAGGGCTCGGCCCTGTAATGGGATTGTGGATCTACGAGGATGAGGTAATTGGCGCTGAGGATTTCGATGCACGGCATCTCGGTTTTGCCAATGAATGCCTCGCCGAATTGGAAGAAAGTCTGGCAGCCTACGGTGTGCGTCTGTTGCGTCGACGTGGCGATGCCGTAACCGTGCTTGAAGAGCTGTGGCAACAGACACGTTTCACCCGCTTGCACAGTCATCAGGAAACCGGCAATGCCATCACCTACCGACGCGACCTCGCGGTGATCGCATGGGCTCGACAACGCGGAGTTCACTGGCAAGAATACGCGCAAAGCGGAGTGGTGCGAAAACTGCAGAAGCGTGATGGCTGGGCGGAACGATGGTTGCAACGCATGACGCCACTACCTCGTGGTGTTCCGCACGATTTGCATGGTTTCAACGCGGCGAATCTCGCTGGTGAGACAGCTTGCTCGGCTGAGGACTTCGGCTTGAATCGCGATCTCACGCAAGCGATACGCCAGCGCGGAGGCAGCTCGCACGGGCATGCCGCGCTGGAAAGTTTTCTGCACCATCGCGGTGTGGGCTACACCAAGGAAATGTCCAGTCCTGTCACCGCGTGGGAGGCTTGCAGCCGCGTTTCCCCTTATCTCACCTGGGGCGCGCTGAGCGTCCGACAATGCCTCCACGCCAGCGCGGATCGACGCCGTGATCTGTTAGAACAAAAAGCGTTAGGGCAGCGAATCGATGCCCGCTGGCTCACGTCCATCAAATCCTTTCAGAGCCGCCTGCGCTGGCATTGCCATTTCATGCAGAAACTCGAAGACGAGCCCGCGATCGAACACCGAAATTTTTCCCGCTTCTGCGATGGCTTGCGTGACGAAACCAATTTCAATGTAGCGCACTTCATGGCATGGAAAGAAGGTCGCACCGGCTATCCGATGATCGATGCATGCATGCGGGCCTTGACCGCAACAGGCTGGCTGAATTTCCGCATGCGGGCCATGGTGATGAGCTTCGCAAGCTATCATCTGTGGCTGCATTGGCGGGAACCGGGCTTGCACCTCGCACGAATGTTTCTCGATTACGAACCGGGCATTCACTGGAGCCAGTGCCAAATGCAATCCGGCACCACGGGCATCAATACCCTGCGCGTCTACTCCCCCACCAAACAACTTCTCGATCAGGATCCGAAGGGCGCCTTCATCCGCCAATGGATCCCCGAGCTGGCACACGTGCCTGACGCCTACCTCGCCGAACCATGGAACATGCCCGCACTGGAGCAGCAATTCTGTGGTTGCGTGATCGCTCGGGATTACCCCGCGCCCATCGTCGATCACCCCACTGCCTACCGCCATGCGCAAGAAAAAATGCATCACCTCCGCCAGCGCGATGACAGCAAACGCGAAGCCCGACGCATTCAGAAGAGACACGGTAGTCGCAAGCAGGGCAGCAAAAAGTGGCGCTGATATCCCTCCCCCATTATGCCTCGTTTTTCACGATACATCGGCATCGACTACTCCGGCGCACAAACATCCGATAGCGCTTTGAAAGGTCTGCGCATCTACCTCGCCACGCCTGAGGATGGCCCGCAGGAAATTCTTCCTCCGCTCGGGGTAAAAAAGTATTGGAGCCGCCGTGGCATCGCCGACTGGTTGTTAGAAATATTGCGTGATGAAATGCCCACGCTGATCGGCATCGACCACGGATTTTCCTTTCCGCTCGAATACGTTGAACGCCATCAACTTCCGCACGACTGGGATCATTTTCTGCACGACTTCTGCCAGCATTGGCCGACCGATCAGTGCAGCGTCGATGAGGTCAGGAAAAACCGTCAAGGTCTTGGCAAGGAACGCACCGGTCACAACCGTTGGCGGCGCATCACTGAGAAACGCAGCCGCGGCGCGAAGTCGGTCTTTCATTTCGACGTGCCAGGCAGTGTCGCCAAATCCACCCACGCCGGCTTGCCATGGCTGAAATTTCTACGCGACAGGCTAGGGCCCAAGCTCCACTTCTGGCCTTTCGATGGCTGGTCACCACCACCCGCGACATCCGTCATCATGGAAGTCTATCCATCGTTATGGAATCGCGAATTTCCTATCGAATCACGCACTCCTGATCAACACGACGCCTACAGCGTCGCCCGCTGGATGTGCGAAGCAGATCAATCAAGAAACTTGCAGAGATGCTTTACTCCCCAGCTTACCGATGCCGAGCGTGAGGCTGCGTGCACGGAGGGATGGATTTTCGGAGTGATCTAATGATAATACTCTGAGAAAGAAAAAGTAGCCTCGCTAGGATTCGAACCTAAACAAACAGAATCAAAATCTGTTGTGCTACCGTTACACCACGAGGCTATGTGGTTGGTCCCGTTCGGGGGCGGAAAAATAATCAACCTACGTGAGATGACAAGCACGAATTTGAAAAAAATGCACTTTTCCCCAACGGGTGGCCATTCTCACTGGTGTTCGACTTTTGCTTGCAGATCTCCGAGACTCCACTGGATCCCGGCGAGATAATGACTGAGGATTTTGGCGTTCCAATACATCTCGTGGTTGTGGCCCAACGAACAATAAAACACCCGACCTTTGCCGTGGTTGCGGGCCCATGAAACGCCATAATCGCCATCAGTGCGCTTCATGCCACCGACCTTGGCCGATTTCTCGACATTCAAGCGCAGCAGAATCTGCTGTTTGCGCGAATCATAGGGATCCTTGTGCTGATAGATCTCTTCCTTGAAATTCATGCTCTGGCCCTTAAACATGGATGCCAGCGGATGTTTTTCCGCCCCTTTCTCCACATCGATCTGCACCTCCGCCGCCGCATTCCAGGGATGACCATTGAAGTATCCCCCGATCATGCGACCGTATTCCGGCATGTTGTAGAGCGTGTCAGTCGCCGCGTGAATGCCAACAAAGCCTTTGCCTGACTCGATGAAATCCATCAAACTTTTGCGCAGTCGCGCGGTGCGTTCGGTGGCCGCTTTTTTTTCCTCATCGGACATTTTTTTCAAGACCTCGGGATGAGGTGAAAGAACATCCTGTGTGGTGCTCAGGAAACAAATCGCGTCGAACTGCTGGATGGCATCGGGTTCGAAGTTCGCGAGATCATCGGAAATCACCGCCTCGAACGCGCCGGTTTTTTTTCCAAGCTCGGTGAGTGCGACCTTGCCCGTGGCAATCGAAGCATGGCGGAATCCGGCAGTGGCGGAAAACACCAGCAGCTTGCGGGCTTTCTGTGCCTTGGCCGGAGCTTGGGCGGGCAACGCCGCGGTGATTTTCTCCAAGGCACCCGCAGGTGGCGCTTCGGACGATTTGTTGTTCGACTGCAGGAAAACGAATGATGCCAGCAGGGCGACAGGAAAAAACAATTTGGTTTTCATGGAAACGGTTTCCGCAGATACGGATTCCATGAAACCAATGTTTCAGCAGAACATCAGACTTCCCCTTCGGGATACAGCTGATGGAATTTGATCGCCTCATAGCCGACGGTCAACGCGGTGCCGTAGAGCGTTTCCTCCGTGACAGTACGGGGCACCTGGGCGGCGGGACGCGCCAAGCCCATGACCAACTGACCGTAGTTCTGTGCCCCGGCGCAATGTTGCAACAAATTGAGAGAAATGTGTGCGGCATCGAGGTTGGGAAACACCAGCACATCGGCCGTATGGCGGACTTTGCGATCGGGCAGTTTCACTTCGGAAGCACGCGGATCCATCGCCACGTCCGCTTGCAGTTCGCCATCGATTTCCAACTCCAGGTACTGCTCTTTCACCGCGGCCTGGGCCAATGCCGTGGCGGCAGCCACTTTGCGCGCGGCGGGTGTCATTGACGAACCTTTGGTCGAGTGGCTGAGCAATGCCACCATCGGTTTGCCACCAAGGTAGTGACGAGCCAACTTCCCTGTTTCGACCGCCATCGATGCCAACTCCTTGGTGTCCGGATCGGGGATCAATCCGCAATCGGCCAGAAACAGCACACCGTCGCGACCGAAATGTTCGAGGTGCTCGGCGACGAGTACCATCGCACTAAAAACACGAGGGACATCGGGCAAGGGTTTGATCGTTTGCAACAAAGCGCGGAAAAGACTTGCGGGAAGAGACTGATTGCCACCGATCAGACCATCGACCAGGCCATACTGCACCATCATCGCGCCGAAATAAGCCGGTCTTGAGACGAATTCCGTGCCATCGGGGATTTCCACGCCACGGGCACGGCTGCTTCGTTCAAACATCTCCGCAAAACGGGGCAACTCGCGCGATTTGAGCGGATCCAGCACATTGACGAATTTCAACGAAATATCGTTCTCGGCCGCCAGGGCCCGAATGCGATCGCGATCACCCAGCAAAATCGGCAGGACCACCTCCTGCTCCACCAAATGCTCCGCCACTCGCAGAACACGAACATCTTCCCCCTCGGAAAAAACAATCCGCTTAGGATGATTGCGCAATTTTTCCGCAAGAGATGTGGTAAAGACGTTCGTTTGGTGAGAAAATTTCATCGTCGTGGTGCTTGGCGCTAGTGTAATGACTGCGGAGATGTTATCAACTTTCAGGACACACGACAACTAGAATCCATGCCGGCTGATTACCATACCCACACTCCCCTGTGCCATCATGCGACGGGAACTCCCGAAGAATACGTCGAGGCGGCACTGCGTGCGGGTCTCACCGCGTATGGAATCGCCGATCACGCACCGGTGGGCGAAACATACTTCGATGACTGGCGCATGCTTTACGATGCACTGCCGGACTATCGTGCGTGGATTGAGAAAGCGCGCCAACATGCCAAGGGCAGAATTGACGTGCGATGGGGCTTTGAATGCGACTGGTTGCCCGACTGTGAATCGTGGATCGAACGGTTGCGCGGCATGCGGCCTGATTATTTGATCGGTTCGGTTCATTACCTCGGAAGCTGGGATTTTGACAACCCGCAGTGGTTGGGCCGATGGGCGCAAACCGATGTGGAACAGGCTTGGGCCCAATATTGGAAAGAATACGCCGCCATGGCAGAGAGCCAGTTGTTTGACATTCTGGGCCATCCCGACCTCATCAAAAAGTTCTGCCATCGCCCGCAAGGAGATCTGCGGCGCTTTTACGAACCGGCGATTGAAGCCATTGCCATCAGTGGCTGCGCCATCGAACTAAACACCGCAGGCTGGCACAAGCCATGCGCCGATGCTTATCCCGCAGTGGAATTCCTCGAACTAGCCCGCGCGGCAGGAATTCCCCTTGTCATATCTTCCGACGCACATGCACCCGACGAAATCGGTCGCGACTTCGCACCTGCCATCGAGCTGGCGAAGTCCGCCGGCTACACCGAAACATTGCGATGGAGCGAAGGTCGGCGCACTGCGGAACCTCTGCCCTGACAGCATGTGACGGATCAGCCATCTTGCAGGATTTTTCCACGAGACAGTTGCCAGTGGGTCAACCATGCGCTATGGATCAATTCGATGAAACGAACCATCTCCACCTTATTTTTTGCTATTGCCTCCTGTTTATCCCTGAATGCCGAAGACAAACCGGCTGCAGCGCCCGCACCCGCGCCAGCGGCCACTTCTCCGCAAGTGACCGTCAAAACCAATCTCGGTTCCTTTGTGGTGGAATTGAACCAGGAAAAAGCTCCCATTACCGTTGCGAACTTTCTCTCCTACGTTGACAAAAAACACTACGATGGCACTGTCTTCCATCGAGTGATCGGAACCTTCATGATCCAAGGTGGTGGTTTTGAAGTGAAAGAGGGAAATCTCGTAGAAAAAACCACAGGTCAAGGTATCGCGAACGAAGCCAAAAACGGCTTGAAAAATGATCGTGGCACGATCGCCATGGCCCGCACCGCTGATCCGAACTCGGCAACGGCACAATTTTTCGTCAATGTTGCCGACAACGCCATGCTGAATTCCCCCAGCCCCGATGGTCATGGCTACGCTGTCTTTGGCAAAGTCGTGCAAGGCATGGAAGTGGTAGACAAAATCAAGGCCGTTAATACGGCGGAGCGTCCGCTGACGATGATTCATCCTGTCACCAAAGACAAAATCACCCAACCTGCTGGTGATGTACCCACGGAAAACGTGGTCATCGAATCGATCACCAAAGTTGCCAAGTGATCAATCATTCCTGACCAACGACTCAGATCCTGCGCAGATTTCCGCAAGAAACGCGCACCAAACCGCGTTGCCAAACCCATGCCTGACGCTCATGCTGTTTCGAACCACCATGCCATGAGCGCAGAACTTTCCTCTACCATGATTCCCACAGAACATTCCGATCCGATCAACGCCCAGATTCTCGCCATTTCCGAAGACCTGGTGGCGGGCTTTCAAGCCCATCCGTTTCAAGTCATTGCGGAAAAATCCGGCGTGCCTTTCGATACGGTCATCGAGCGCATCAAGGCCATGCTCGAAGCCGGCGTGATCCGCCGCGTGAGACAGACCCTGCTCTCGACCAAGCTCGCTCACGGCGCTCTCGTCGCCTGGCGCGTTCCGGAAGAGCACCTGAATGCGGCGTTTGACTTCATGTCGAAACAGGACCCCTTCTCCGGTCACGTGGTGATCCGTTCCACAGACACGGAAGTTTCCGGCTCGGGATACCGGCTCTGGACCACGCTGAAAGTCCCCGTGGGACAATCGCTCGATCATCATGCAAACGTCTTGAAGCGCCTCGTGAAAGCCGATGAATATCTGCTGATGCCCGCGAACGGTGTATTCGCGCTGGGAGTCGGCCACGTGCGGCGCAAAACACTGGAGCCCGGTGAAAAGACCGACGAGCCCGCCATAATGATGACCACGGCCACCGTGGAACTGGACGAGGAGGAATGGAGTGTTCTGCTCGCATTGAAAGAGGAATTGACGCTGGATGAAGTCGGTCCGAACCCGTGGGAAGGCCGCGCGAAAATCGCTGGGGTCTCGCTGGAGCGCTTCTGCCAGGTAGCGGAAACCTTGAATCAGAAAAAAGTCATCGGGCGTTTCTCCACCTTCCTGGAACACGTCAAGCCATCGGCTACGGGTGAACGAGTAACCCGTTTCAACGGTCTTTTCCATTGGGCCGTACCAAAGGGTCGCGAGATCGAAGCGGGAGCGGAGGTGGGTCGTCACTTCTGCATGACCCACTGCTACTGGCGTGAAGGCGGACCACAGTTTGGTGACGTCAACATCATGGGCGTGGTGCATGGAACGGAAAAAGAACGTGTGCTCGAACACAAGGCCGCGATCGACCGCCATCTGGCCTCCGTTGGTATCCCCGTCAGTTACACCAATGTTTTCTGGGGCGGACGCTCCGAAATCAAGCCATCGGAAATTTCCCCCAAAGTCTATCAAGAGTGGCACGAAAAATACCGTAATCACTGAAAGCGCATGCCGACTTTGTTTGAGAAAATCTGCCAGGGAGAAATCCCCGCCGACATCGTCTATCAGGACGACCGCTGCGTGTGTTTTCGCGATATCGCACCACAAGCCCCCACTCATCTGTTGCTCGTGCCACGCAAGCCGATTCCCCGCATCGGCGAAGCCACCTCAGACGACCAGGAATTGTTAGGGCACATGCTGTTGCAAGTGTCTCACATCGCCCGATCGGTAGGCATTAGCGAAAGCGGTTTCCGGGTGGTGATGAACAATGGACAGGATGGTGGCGAAGCGGTACCACACCTTCACATCCACATCCTCGGCGGCAGAGCCATGTCCTGGCCACCGGGCTGAAAAAGTCTTTACTGCTGCATGATTTTTCGCGAGTTTTCCCGAACATTGGCTTGCGAACTGATTTGCAGACAAACAACCTGAGCGAGAAGTGAAAGAGTATTTCATCAGACGAATGCTGCTGATTCCGCCGACCTTGCTGGGCATCACCCTGCTGGTCTTCGTGATCATGCGTCTGGTGCCAGGTGGACCGATGGAGGAGGACTTGAAAAAACTCATGGGTCAGGGCGAAGGAAAGGCCACGCGCTCCCGCGAACAAAGCGGCTTCAACCTCAAACCGGACATGCTGGTCAAACTGGCGAGTGACTACGATCGCGACAAATCGAACATCGTCCACTATCTCGAGTGGCTGGGTGTGATGCCCCGTGATATCAACAAAAGCGCAGCCTTGTTTGAGAAAAACTCGCTGCAAACCGAAGTGTCGCTGCCGGGAACTACCGAGAGTGTGAAAGTCAACCGCAGTCCGGATGGCAGGGCATCCATCGAAAGCATCAACGGATCGAAACTCGAAGGCTGGAGAGTCCGTATCCAGTCCCCGGAAGATCAGTTGAAAATTTGGAAAAAATGGATACCAGGCACCATCTCCATGCCGTCAGAAACTCCGTATCGCGCAGAGATCTATCAATCCAAATTCGCCGGCCTACTGCAAGGCAAACTTGGTTCTTCGATGAAGTATCAGGAACCCGTTTCTGTCATGGTTCGCCAGCGGATGCCAATCTCGCTGTTTTATGGTGTGATCGAAATCATCCTGATTTACGGCATTTGTTTGCCATTGGGCATTGTCAAAGCCATCAAGCACCGCAGTTGGCTCGACAACTTCAGTTCGATTGTCGTCTTCGCAGGCTATGCCGTTCCCGGATACGCGCTCGGTGCTCTGTTGGTGGTGTATGTGTGCGCCAAGGGTTATTTCCCGATGGGAGGATTTGTCAGCGAAAACTTCGCGGAACTCGGCGTGTTCGGACAAATCAAGGATCTTTTGTATCACGCCGCCATGCCATTGGTGTGTTATCTGGTGGGCGCGTTTGCGATGATGACAATGATGGTAAAAAACAGCCTGATGGATCACTTGGCCGCGGATTATGTGCGCACGGCCATCGCCAAGGGCGTAAGTTTCCGTCGCGCGGTGTTTCGTCATGCGCTACGCAACTCGCTGATTCCCCTGGCCACCACCGTGGGCGGAAATGTGAGCATCCTCGTGGCGGGCAGCATGTTCATTGAAAAGATTTTCGACATCAACGGCTTCGGCTTGTTGCAATTCAACGCGCTGATCGAACGGGATGAATACGTGATCATGGGCACGCTCACGATCGCGGCATTCCTCATGCTCATCGGCAATATCATCTCCGATATCGCAGTCGCTTTGGTGGATCCGAAAATTTCCTTTGAATGATTCCGGCATGACTTTCCCTCGAAAAATCGCTCTTGTGATGCTGATCACCGCTGTTCTTACCGCGGTGAACCGCTGGTATGAGCTCGAGCTCCCCACCGTGCGGTGGTTCTTCAGCTTTGAGATGACCGAGGGCATGAAGGAAGTCTTTCCCCGCATTGCCCCCCATTTCACAGATGTCGTCGGCATCCTCTGGTTGAAACTGCTCACCATCACCGCGGTGATTCTATGGTTCTTGGGAACGAACTTCGATTGGAACCCGATGACCGTGCGCCGCATGAAACGCTTCCGCTCCTTGACCCGCGGCTATCGTTCGTTTCTGCTATTGATCGGACTGGTGCTTCTCACCTTGCCCGACCAGGCGCTGGTGGGCAGAAAAGCCCTCGTCGTAAAATACGAGGGACAATGGTCTTTTCCGGCATTTGTTAGAAAAAATTACCCGGCGGATCGCTTCGGTGGCACGGCGGATCAAACCGTCGATTACCGAGAGCTAAAAAAATCGTTCGCTCGCGAAAACGACGGCAACTTTGTGATCATGCCCTTGATTCCCTGGGACACGACTTTTGACACGGACGAGTTGCAGAAAATCGAATTGGTCAAACGCGAGGGCGTGTATTACGAACCCGGCAGCAGCAAACCCTATCAGGGATTGGCCACCTCCTACGATCCGGAGATTCCCGATGCCAAGCAGCGCGAGGCGACATTTCGCAAAGGGCGGTTGCAGGGATTGGCCACGCTCTACAATCGCAACGGCGACCCTATCGGCAAAGAACAATGGAGCGCCGGCACTCGCAACAGCCAGGAGCTCAGCGAGGGTGCGGAAGCCGAAGTGGAGAAGATGAAATCCGATGACTACTACGCGTTGAAATATCCGCCCTGCGCGCCATCGTGGAGTCGCCGGCATTTGCTCGGCACCGATTCACGCGGGTGGGACTTGTTCGCACAGATCTACGGCGGGTTGCAAGTGGTCTGCAAGGCATCGATACTCTATGTTTTGCTGACCTTTGCCATCGGCATCGGTGTGGGTCTGATCAGCGGCTATTTCGGCGGATGGTTTGATTTGTTGACGCAGAGGCTGATCGAAATCATGAGCAACATTCCGTTTTTGTTCATCGTCATGATCATCGCTTCACGCATCGGCCGCGACAATGTATCGATCATCGCGATCGTGGCGGTGATGAGTTTTTTCTCCTGGATCGGAGTCAGCACCTACAAACGCACTGCGGCCTTGAAGGAACGTCAGCGCGATTACATCGCTGCCGCCCGTGTGCTGGGTGCGGGCATGCCGCGCATCATCTTCCGCCACATTTTGCCCAACGTTTTGTCCACGACGATTACCCTGGTGCCGTTCTATGTCACGGGAGTGGCCACTTCCCTGACCGCGCTTGATTTCATCGGCTTCGGTCTGCCTGACCGCTACCCGAGCTGGGGCACTTTGCTCGCAGACGGACTCGCCAATCTGGAAGCGCCATGGATCGTCGGTTCGGTGTTTGTCATTCTGGTAACCTTGCTGTTGCTGATCACTTTTGTTGGTGAAGCCATCCGCGAAGCGTTTGATCCGAAAAAATTCACGACCTACTCCTGATGCCACGTCGTTTTCTGATGCTACCCATTTTTTTCCTGCTGCTCAGTCACTGTGAGCAGAAGCAGGGCTTTGCCCCGGTGGACAACTCCGCCGAGCGGGAGAAATTCTACGAGACGCACAACCAGAAATCCCGGCAGGTGGCGCAAGAAAAAGTGGATAAGCTCAAAGCCGAAATCGCATCGATGCAGGATCAGGAAAAACGTGCCGAGCTCGAGCGCACTCTGGCATTGACGGAGAAAAAAATCTCCGACGGCTTGTTTTTCCAACGCAAAAACGAAAACGAACTGCCTGCGAATCTCACCTGGCAAACGAATCTGGAAGACCCGGAGATCGGTTCTCCACAAGCCAAAAAAGGCGGCACCTATCACACCTTTTTCCCGGGCATGGCCTACCCGCCGACCATCCGTTCGCTCGGCAAAGGGGGCAACAACAACTTCCGCGCCTATCACTGGGATTACATCGAGATGGGACTGATCGGTTCGCATCCCAACACGGGCAAACTCATTCCCGGCATCGCCGACCGCTGGGCCATCGCCGACGACCAACAGACGGTCTACTTCCATATCAATGATCTCGCCCGCTGGTCGGATGGGGAGGAAATCACGACGGATGATTTCTTCATGTCGTTTTTCGTCTATCTGTCACCGTATCTGACCGAACAATGGTACCGGACCTTTTATGGCGAGCAGTTCAACGGCATCACTGCGTATGGCAAGGACTACCTCTGCGTGCGTCTCGCCAACCCCAAACCGCGTGCCGCGTTTTTCGCGAATCTGCTGCCCTTCCAAGCGAAATTCTACCGCGAGTTCGGACCTGACTTTGAAACCCGGTACAACTGGCGTCCGCGACCCACGGCCGGAGCCTATCAGATTCTGGAGAGCGACATCAAGAAAGGCGAGTCCATCACCCTGAGCCGCGTCAAAACCTGGTGGGCCAAGGACTTGAAATACTACCGCTATCTCTACAATCCCGATCGCATCGAATACAAACTCATCCGCGAGATGGAAAAAGCCTTCGTTCTTTTCAAGCGCGGGGAAATCGAGCTGTTCCCGCTGGGACAACCGAAATTCTGGTATGAAAAAACCGAGATCCCCGCGGTGTTTGACGGCTATGTCGAGAAGGCGACGTTTTTCAACGATTATCCCCGCAGTCCCTACGGGCTCTATTTCAATCAGGCTTACCCGCCACTGGCCAACCGCGACATCCGTATCGGACTGCAACACGCGACCCATTGGCAGCGTGTCATCGACTACGACATGCGCGGTGATGCGAACCGCCTGCAGATCCTCAACGATGGCTTCGGCAAATTTTCGAACTCCTCGATCGTCACCCGCGAGTTTTCTCCCGCCAAGGCCGCGGAGGCTTTCGCCCGCGCCGGCTATACGAAGAAAGACAACAGCGGTGTGTGGATGGACGATCAGGGACAAAAACTTTCCTTCACCATCACCTATGCCAAATCGGCCTTCACGGATCAGATCATGCAGCGCGTGAAGGAAGAAGCGTTGAAGGCCGGAGTGGAATACAAATTGGAGGCACTCGATGGCACCGAAAGTTTCCAAAAATGCTCGCAGAAAAAACATCAGATCGCTTTCACCGCATGGGGCATCACACCCCCCTTCCCCGATTATTTTGAATTTTTCCATTCCAGTGATGCTTACGAACCCGGCACCAAAACGCCGCGTGCGATGACCAACAACATTTTCACGTATGCCAATCCGGTCACCGACAAAATGCTCGAGGCCAATCGCAACGCGCGCAGCGAGGACGAAGTGCAGTCGACCAGTCATCGCATCGAGGAAATCATTCACGAAGAAGCCTTATGGTCACCGGGTTGGAAGAAGGATTTCTATCGATACGCCTACTGGCGCTGGGTGCGTTGGCCGGAAAAGCACAACATCCGCATCAGTGACGAACCCGAGATGGGCTATGTTTTCTGGATCGATGAGGAAATGAAACGCGAAACCCAAGCTGCGATGCGCGAGGGCAAAACCTATCCCGAGGTCAACCGCGTGTATGACGACTATCGCGTAAAATCAGGAGGATCCGATGAGTGAGCCATTATTGGAAGTGAAACAACTGATCACCGCATTCGATACCGATGCGGGCTTGATGCGTGCTGTCGATCAGGTCTCTTTCCGCGTCAACAAACGGCAGACCGTCGGAATCGTCGGTGAATCGGGATGCGGCAAAAGCGTCACGGCCATGTCGATCGTGAAATTGCTGCCGCAACCGAGCGGTCGCATTCTGGAAGGAGAGATCATTTTCAAAGAACGCAATCTCGTCACATCGACACCCGAGGAGATGCGAAAGATCCGCGGCAACGAAATCGGCGTGATTTTCCAGGAACCGATGACAGCATTGAACCCCGTGCATCGCATCGGCAAACAACTCAGCGAGTGCTTCATCCTGCACAAAGGCATGAGCAAAAAAGACGCGTGGGATGCCTCGATGGAAATGCTTAAACTGGTTCGCATTCCCGCGCCTGAGTCGCGCATCAGCGATTACCCGCACCAACTCTCCGGCGGCATGCGCCAGCGCATCGTCATAGCCCTGGCCCTCGCTTGCAAACCCGACTTGATCATCGCCGATGAACCCACCACCGCCCTGGATGTCACGGTGCAGGCGCAGATTCTGGATTTGATCAAGGAACAGCAGGAGCAGCTCGGCACCTCGATGATCCTGATCACACACGACCTCGGGGTGATTGCGGAAACCTGCGACGATGTGGTGGTGATGTATGGCGGCCGAGTCGTCGAGCGCGCTCCGGTTAAGGAGATTTTCCACCGGCCTCGTCATGCCTACACCCGCGGTCTTCTGGCATCGATGCCTCATCTCGACAGCCCGCGCAAAACACCGCTGCCCGTGATCCCCGGCATGGTGGCATCACTTCAGAACTTTGTCACCGGATGCCGCTTCTGCCAGCGGATGAATCGCCAGGGATCTACCTTGCGCGATCGTCCACCCTTGAAGGAAATTTCCCCCAACCACTGGGTTGAGGCCTGCCCCCTTTGTGTTGAAAATCTCTAACGGATATGGAACCACCTCTTCTCAGCGTTCAAGGTCTCAAAATCCACTTCCCCGTGTGGGGCGGTGTGTTGAAGCGTCAGATGGGCGCCGTGAAAGCCGTGGACGACGTTTCCTTCGCCATCAAACCGGGTGAGACACTGGGGCTCGTGGGCGAGTCGGGTTGTGGCAAATCGACTCTGGGCAAAGGCATCGTGCGGCTCTACCAACCGCAAGCAGGGAGCATCGTGTTCCAGGGACGTGACATCAGTCAAGCAAGCCAATGGAGCATCCGGCCACTGCGGCGCGAGATGCAGATGATTTTCCAGGATCCCTCGGAATCGCTCAACGCGCGTCACAGTGTGCGATCCATCCTCGAAGAGCCCTATCTGATTCATGGGATTGGCACCAAGGAGGAACGTCGCAAGTGGGTCAATGAGTTGCTCGATCGCGTGGGACTCCCCAGCAGCTCCGCAGACAAATATTCTTTTGAATTTTCCGGCGGTCAGCGTCAACGCATCGGAATCGCCCGGGCCATTGCCCTCAAACCGAAACTCATCATCTGTGACGAACCCGTCAGCGCTCTCGATGTATCGGTTCAATCCCAGGTGCTGAATCTGATGCTGGAACTGCAACAGGAAATGGGAATAGCCTATCTCTTCATTGCCCATGATCTCGCCGTCGTCAAACACATCAGCGATCGCGTGGCTGTGATGTATCTGGGGAAAATTGTCGAGCTTGCCGATGCCGATGAGATCTATCGCAATCCGCGCCATGCATACACCAAGGCGCTGTTGTCGGCCATCCCCGTTGCCGATCCCTCGGCCAGGAAGAACAGGGTTCTTCTCGAGGGCGATGTCCCCTCGCCGATCAATCCGCCCAGAGGCAGTGCTTTCGGGCACCGCATCCGGCATCCTTTGTATGAACAAACCATAGACCGAGATCTTCCGCTCACGGAAGTCGCACCGGGACATTTCGTCGCCGCGGATCCATGTTGTTTGTCAGAGCAGGATTATGCGATCTGTGAACAAAAGATCGCCGCTGCCGCCTCAGTCCAGCAGTGATCGCAGCGCCTTGCGATAGGGTGCAGCCATCGGGTGGGCCTCCAGTTCAGAGACAGCCACCCACTCATCGCCCTCCGCGGGGTCCATGTCTTGTGCCTCGTATACCATCAATCGAACGCGATAACGAGTGATGGCATACGTCATTTCCAACAAAATCGTTCGAGACACCAGACCCTGCTCGTCGCGCTGGGGCAGTCTCCACAAACCTTTGCGACGACTGCCGGACTCGCGATGCAACAGCACATAACCATCAGCCCTGCGATTCCATATCGCACGTTCCACGACTTCGGTCGTAGCCGTGCGCTTGGCCTTGACCGGCAACATTTCCGGATGAAGCGTGCGGCAGAATGACGAAACCGGACAATCGAGACAATCAGGCACCCCCACGCGGCAGATCCGCTGCCCCAATTCCATCAAAGCCGAGTTGAACCATCGCGGATGCTGACGATCCAGCAACTCATCGGCACGCTTCCAGGAGTACTGAATCCCTTGTGTGGAATCGATCGGAGTGTTGTCATCGAACAATCGGGCGAAAACGCGCATCACATTGCCGTCCACCAGAGGCGAAGGCAGATTGTGAGCAAAACTCCGCAGCGCGGAGGCGGTGTAGCGACCGATTCCCGGTAGCTCTAACAATTCTTTTTCTTCGATGGGAAAACGACCCTGATGCCGCTCACAAACCGCGATCGCGGTGGACTGCAACATGCGAGCTCGGCGATAGTAGCCCAATCCTTCCCACACACGCAGCAGCGATTGTTCATCCGCCCCGGCCAAAACGTGCACCGTGGGAAACGCATCCATGAACCGTTGGTAATATTCTTTGCCCATCACCACCGCCAAACGCGTTTGCTGAAGCATCACTTCCGAAACCAGAATCGCATAAGGATCCTCTGTCCTGCGCCACGGATAATCCCGCCCCTCACGACGGAACCAATCCACCAGCAAAGCACGAAACTCCGCGACCTGATCGATCAAATCACCGGTGCAGCGAGGTTTCAACATGCGCCAACCATGAAACATCCTGCCGCTCAGGCAACTCCTTTTCTCATTTTTCGTATTGCTGGCCACTCGCAACCTTTTATGATGATGGCATACCCGCATGACATCGCACACCGCCGCTCTCACGACACTGCAGGCCAAGAAATTGCGCGATTTGCTCGTGAGCATGAGTTTTGCATTCGTGGAAAAAGAGCACACCCTCTATGCGGCCAAAAAAGGCAAACTCTCGATCAGCGTCTATCAAAAAGGACCGAAAGCCTTGATTCAGGGCAAGGGCACTCGCGAATTCATTGAGTTCCATCTGGAACCGGAAATTCTTGGCAAGGCGACCTTGGGCTACGAGGAAGTGCATCAACCCGAAATGTTCGAGCCGCATTTTGGCATCGATGAAAGCGGCAAGGGTGACTATTTCGGCCCGCTGGTGATTGCCGGAGTTTACACCGATCGCACCATCACCCGACACCTGATGGATGCGGGCATCATGGACTCGAAACGCATCTCCAGCAGCGCGAAAATCCGCCAGTTGACCGCCGTCATCCGCGAGACACCGGGCATCGCCTATCACATTCTGACCCTGCCACCGCTACGATACAACGAACTGTATGCGAAGTTCCGCAATCTCAATCAACTGCTGGCATGGGGGCATGCCACGGTCATCGAAAAGCTCTGTTTGCAGGCACCGCAATGTCCACGAGCTTTGAGCGATCAATTCGCCAGGCCGCAGGTATTGCAAAAAGCCCTCGCGGGCAAAGGATTGGACATCCGTCTTGATCAGCGCACGAAGGCGGAATCGGACATCGCCGTGGCCGCCGCTTCCATCCTCGCGCGCGATCGTTTTGTGGAGTGGATGGAAAAAACATCGGATGCTGGTGGTGTTCCCCTGCCCCTGGGCGCTTCCTCCGCGGTGATCCGCGCCGCACGTGATGTCATGGCACGGCATGGTGATGACGCGCTGGGCAAAGTGGCCAAGCTTCACTTCAAAACCACACAACAGGTCAAGGAATCCTGAAAGCTGCAAAAACATCATTTCAGTCCATGATTTCACGCGACAGATTCACTTGATTGTGATTCTCTCTCGCGGTCTAACTCTCAAAGTCATTTTCCACCATGGCATCACTTACCAAGCGCAATCTCATCGTCGATATCACCAACAAACTCAATCACCTGGAACTCACGCAAGCCGTCGTATCCGAGATCATTGATCAGTTCATGGAATCAGTCACAGACCAACTCTGTGCAGGAGAAAAAGTCATCATTCGCAACTTCGGCGTGTTTCAGGCGGTGGAAGTGAAAGCAAAAATCGGTCGTAATCCACGCAATCCGGAGAAAGCCATTCAGATTCCCGCCTCCGCTGTGGTAAAGTTCAAAGCGGGCAAGGAGCTCAAGGCCAAAGTGGCACAGACCCTACCGGTATTGCGCGAAAAAAACGCGTAAATGCCGCGCGGTCGATTTTTTTTCCTAAGAGTAAAATCCTCTGTTTCGTTAGCTCTGTTGGAATCGCGTAACGAACCGGGAAACTCGCCGCGCTTCTGTTTCCTTCACTGAGACGACCGACACTCCCGTCGGCCGTACATGCCACCATCTGCCGGTCATCCGGCAGGCAACAAGGAAAACAGAACACCATGAGCATCCACGCATTACCATCAGACCAAGCGATTCAAGCGCTACGGGAACAACAACGCCGCAGCACAATCACCAGCATTGTCATCGCACTTCTGTCGCTAACATTGTTATCACTGATCCTCGCATTCATCCTCTTGCCCCCTGTGTTCGTCAACCAGACGGAAATGACATACCGCATCACCCGACCGGAAACCGATGTGATCCCGGATGAACCCAAGGTCAAAACCAGGAGTCTTCCTTCGGCCCCTCCTTCCGGTCGATCAAGGCTTCTGCTGGCGGACATTCCCTCCGATCTTTCCATGCCCACGGCACCCTCGTATCAGGGTGAAAGTGAAAGTGCGGGTGCCGGAAATTTTTTCGATGATGGATCGCTTGGCGAAAGCCAGGGACCCGGTGAAGGATCGTTCACGAACATACCCGGAGGATTTCAAAACCGTTGTTCACGTCAGGAACGCCTGCAGTTGATTCAAGAAGCAGGCGGAGATGTGAAGCTCGATGATCACGTCATCCGCGCACTGCGTTTTCTCAAATCAACCCAAGCCGCGGATGGCGGCTGGGGCGCGCACAACCGTTCCGCGATGACGGGGCTCGCGTTGTTGTCCTACCTCGGACATTGCGAAACTCCCCAGTCCGACGAATTCGGTGATTCCTGCCTGAAAGCGATCGTCTATCTGATCCATCAGGGACAACAACACGATGGACGGCTCTCGGGCAATCGCGACTCGCATCAAATGCCCTATGAAGAGGCCATTGCCACCTATGCGCTGGCGGAGGCGCTGGGCATGTGCCGCAACATGAACATCCCCCAACTGGAGGACACGGTTCGCAAGGCCGGTCAATTTTTGATCGACCAGCAACACCGATCCGGAGGCTGGGATTATGGCTATCAGGAAGACTCCGCGCGCGGCGGTGATCTCTCCATCACGGGTTGGCACGTCCAGGCCTTGCATGCCTGCGGAGCAACGGGAATCGACTTCAAAAACCGCGCCGCTTGTCTCCGCAATGCTGTGCGCTACATCGAGTCCCTACAGGACCGCGACGGCGGCTTCGGCTACAGCAGCACCAAAGCCGCGGGTCAGGCTCCATGGCACACCCTGACAGGAACCGGCATGCTTTGTTTGCAAATGAACGATCGCACCTCGACCTCCGCTGTGCGCAAGGCTTCGCGCTACGTCTTGAAATCCGCGCCGTTTTCCTATGACAGCGCCGATTGCGATCTCTACGCGCATTACTACCTGGCTCTGGCGATGTTTCAACGCGGTGGCGATGAGTGGAAAAACTACCAGTCACGTCTGATTCCCGCACTCATGCAAAAGCAGCAAAGCGATGGCTCGTGGTCAGTGCCCGGCGGCGGACAAGCAATCCGCTCCCCCGGTGCCTTGTTTTCGCAAAACTCCCCCACCGCGCTGCATTATCGCAGCTGCCTCGCCACACTGTCGTTGGAAGTGTATTACCGCTATCTGAAAACCCATTGAAGCACTTGCAGGATGCGTGCGGGTGTGCTTGTTTGATGCCGATGAAATGGCGCACCCGCAATCAATGCATCGACCTGTCGCAGCGGGGTTTGATCATGGGCATACTCAACACCACGCCGGATTCTTTTTCCGATGGAGGGAATTTCGAAAGCATTTCCCGGGCCCATGCCCATGCGCGCAAAATGATTGAAGAAGGCGCTGAGATCATCGATGTGGGTGGTGAGTCCACCAGACCCGGCGCGCCTGAAGTCGAAGCCGGGGAGGAAATGAGACGCGTGCTTCCCGTGATCCGCATGCTGCGGGCGGAGTGGGATGGCTTGATCTCCATCGACACCTCAAAATCCACGGTGGCGCGTGCGGCGCTCGAAGCGGGCGTGGACATTGTCAACGATGTCAGCGGCCTCCGCGCCGATCCCGCGATGATCGAAGTATGCAAAACATTTCGTCCGGGAGTGGTCGTGATGCACATGCAAGGCACACCGCGCACCATGCAACTTCAACCGCACTACGATGACGTGGTGGCGGATGTGCGCCGCTTTTTCCAACAACGCCATGATGAATTGACCACAGCAGGTCTGCATCCCGAGTCGCTGTGCTTTGATCCCGGCATCGGCTTCGGGAAAACTCCACGGCACAATCAGGATTTGTTAGAAAACCTGCCGCAACTGATGGTGGAAAACCGACCGCTGTTGCTCGGTGTGTCGAGGAAGTCGTTCATCGGTCATTTGCTCGGCTCCACCGACCTCAATCAACGGATGTGGCCCACGGTGTCCATGACGGCGGTGGGAAGGGAGCGCGGTGCCATGATTCATCGCGTGCACGATATCCGCGCGAACGTTGATGCCCTGCGCATGACGGAGGCATTGCTGGGGCACGAGGCTTAAAGTTCACACGAGCACTGCATTTTGCTCTTTTCCTGACCAAGAACTCCGATCATCATGACAGCGTCATGCAGGTTGTTTCCTTACACATTGGTGCCAGTTCCGTATCGTTGTTGATTGGAGAACAAGCAAGCGACGGCACCATCACGGCGATTGACTTTCTGGAGCAACCGGCACCGCTGGCCCATGACATTTTCGGACGTGGTGTCATTTCCGCCAGCACCACGGAGCGGATTGTCAGCATCCTGCAAGGTTATCAAAAAACACTGCGTGAACTGGGGCTTTCGGAGCAAAATTTCACCCGCGCGGTGGCCACCAATATCCTGCCCGAGGCGAGCAATCACGATGTCTTTCTCAACCGCATTCGCGTCGCTTGCGGGATCAATCTCGATCCCATCGACGATGGCGAGATGACGCGACTCATTTATCTCAAAACCCGCCGTCGCCTGATGGACACTCCGGCGATGAAGCGGAACTGCACCCTCGTCATCCACGTGGGTCCCGGAAACACCCGGGCTCTGCTGTTCAAAAAGGGCGTGATCGCACGCTACACCTCCTATCGTCTCGGCACCCACCGGACCCGCGAGGCGGTGCAACATTCGAATGCCGAGGGCGCTGCCCTGCTCGATCTGATCCGTCAGCATGCCAGCGGCAACCTCGAACAAATCCGCGTCGATTATGAGGCGGAAAAAATCGAAGCACTGGTGATCATAGGGTATGAGATTCAACTGATGGCCCCCTTTCTCAACAAGCCCGGACAGGCCTGTTCCCTGAAAACGATCAAACAGCTCACGCAACAGGCGGCGGCGATGTCGGACTACGATCTGGTTCGAAAATTCAATCTCGATTATCACACCGCGGAAGCATTGCTGCCGGCGCTGGAGATTGCGATTGCGATCACGGAAATGCTGCGTCTGCCGGAAATGTTTCTGCCCGTATCGGATTACGAACAAGGGCTTCTGCACGATCTCTTGATCTCCAAGACACTGATCGGCACCTTTGAGGAAGAGGTGTTGCGTGCCACGCACATCCTCGCCGAGCGCTACCACTCCGATCCCCGCCACGGCGATCACGTTTCCAAACTCTGCCTGCATCTGTTCAAGCATCTGCACGCGCTTCATCACATGGGCGACCATGAAGCGCTGCTCTTGCAATGCTCGGCCATTCTCCATGAAGTCGGCTCCTACATCAGCCCGCGCTCCCACCACAAGCACTCGCAATACATCATCCTCAACTCGGAAATTTTCGGTTTGGATCGTCTCGACATCACCCTAGTCGCGTTGGTTGCCCGCTATCACCGGCATTCCACACCGCGCCCCGATCATCCGGACTACGCCGTGTTGAGTGCGGCGGATCGGGTGCGTGTGTGCAAGCTAGCTTCCCTGCTTCGCGTGGCAGATGCCCTGGAGCGCACGCACCATCAGCGCGTGCACGACATCGGCATTGTCATCCAGCAGGACAAAATGATTCTCAAACTCAAGGGAGTCAGTGATGCCACCGTGGAACAACTGGCGATGCAATCAAAAGCCGACCTGTTCACTCAGACCTTCGGCCTGCAAGTGGTGGTTGAAACCGAAGGTTGAGTTCGTCAGCAACAGCTGACAAATTCAGCGTTTGGGTTTCGATGGCTTTTGCGCTTTTTTCACACGCACCGGCGCCGGACCTTCCAACGGCCAGTCCGGATTGTTCGAACGCATGGAGGTCATCCATTGCTTCGCCTGCGCGACAACGTCGGCATGATCTGCCGCGATGTTGTTTGTCTCGGCAGGATCTTTTTGCAAATCGTAGAGTTCCATCGCTGCATTGACTCCGTTTTTGACCGCTTTCCATTGCAGATTCGGACCGAAACGCACCGCTTGGATCGGCTTACCCTCGTGAAGTTCCCAATAAAACGCGTCACGCTTCGGGGCCGGGCCGCCTTGCAAAAATTCGAGCAGGGACAATCCATCCGTCTTGCACTGCGTGGGGATTGTCGCACCTGCAATCTTTGCCGCTGTGGGGAGAAAATCCCAGAAGGCCCAGGGTTCCTCGCGCACTTTTTCCGCAGGGATTTTGCCGGGCCAGCGGGCGATGGCCGCTTGACGCAGGGCTCCTTCATACAATCCGCGTTTGAAACCGCGCATGCCGTTGGAGGCCTGATCAAAGAGTTTGCCGATGTCCGACTGCGGCGGAAAGGATGATCCGTTATCACCCGCCAACATCACTATGGTATTGTCGTCGATCTTCAGTTCCTTCAACAAATCAAGAAGTGCTCCCACATCGCTGTCGAGGCGAGAGACCTGGGCCGCGTAGGCTTTCTGTTCATTGGTCCACGGCTTGTCTCGGTAAACTCCGTAGTCATCGATCTCGTGTTTTCCATGAGGCAAAGTAATCGCGTAAAATAAGAAAAACGGCTGATCCTTTTTGGCGCGAACCCATTCCAATACGTCCTGCTGAATCAAATTCTGCGCATATACCTTGCGACCATTGTTTTCGTTGCCCTCCAACTCAAAGCGCTGATCATCGCGATAGAGATGGGTGGGAAAATACGAATGAGCGTGGCGCTGGCAATTGTAACCAAAAAAATGGTCGAATCCCTGCTTCAACGGACTGCCACTAGTATCAAACATCCCCATGCCCCACTTGCCCATGACGGCCGTGGCATATCCCTCGGGTTTGAGAATTTCCGCCACGGTGACGGTTTCCTTGGGAAGTGGATACTGCCCCTCACCTTGTGCGATTTCCCAATTCCCTCGAACCGGCGCGTGTCCGCTGTGCAGGCCTGTCATTAGCGAAGTCCGGCTGGGCGCGCAGACGGTGGTGCCACAATACCCCTGCAGAAATCGCGTGCCCTCTCGAGCCATTTGATCCACGCGCGGCGTCTGGATGATCTTTTGCCCGTAACAGCCGAGGTCTCCCTGCGCCAGATCATCACTCAGGATGAAAATGATGTTCGGTTTCGCTGCTACCGCTTGCGCGCAAACAGACAGACCAAGTGCTAAAAGCGCGAAGCAAATTTTCATAGACGAAGTAAAGCAGATTAGCGGGCGGGTGCCAGCATGAATTCCTTGATGGTGACACCACGGCTACCCGTCAACAATTCGTATTGAATCGTGTTTTTACCCTTATTGAGTTGAATTTCCACAGGAAGGGTTGTTTGCCACATTCCCACCGTGTAAGGAATCGAGACGGGAACAGTCTTGGCGGCATTCACACTGATTGTCGCCTGCTGACCATCCTGCACGGTAACCACGCGACTGATGATCGTGTATTTGCCTGCTTGTGGCGCATCGACCACATAGTCCGCCTTGAATCCTCCCAGCGCATGAATCTGCATGCCACCAATGAAACTCTTCATCGCTGCCGATTTGCCGGATACTCTGGTGTGAGCTACTGCGGGGATCGTGATTACGCCCTGTTGTGTAGAAATTTCAGTATCAACTTTCGATACCGCAGCAGAGGAGATTTTTTGTTCCCGCTCGTTCGCTTCCGCTAGATCCTGACCCAAGGGGCCCAGAGCAGGAGCGGTAGATGCCAGAACTTTCGATTGATAGAGCGCGACGTTACTCCACAAGCCCCCGGAGACCTTTTTCCTCTCGTTGTATGGCTGTTCGCCGAGGATGCGACTCACCCAGTGCGCGCGCAATACCTTGATGTATTCATCCGCAAGAGCACGAGCCTGAGCCTCTAACAAAAATTGTGTTCCACTCAGTGACACCTCTTCCTTATCCCACCAGCTTGCCTGGAATCCGGCACCGAGATTGACCACCCAGCCTTTGGGAGTCCAGTGGCTGAGGGCGGCATGGGCTTTCTGCGTCACCCCCCAGGTGGGAATGCCGAAACTCTTCAACATGAAGCGGCCGAAGAACGCACGACGTCCGCACACTCCGCCGTTTTTGATGATATTCTGGTATTGATGCTGGGTGGGAATGTCGAATTGCACATTCTGCGAGCCATAAGGCACTTCGGTTTTGACCGCGGAGACATAGCGCCAGCCGTAGTCGTTCATCAGAATGTGATCGGGACGGTAATTGCGCAGCATCGTGCGTCCCCATTGCAGGATCTCGTCCGGCGCATCACAATTTACCACCATGCGATATTCCCAGACCGTGAAGTTTTTGAATTCAGGATCGAGTTCGCCAGCCAGATACGCTTTTTCGTAATGCAGGTAGCGCTTCACGGGATCGATGAACGCCGCACCATCCTTAACCGAGACCGGATGCGATTGTTCGATAGGTTTGGCATGCTCCAATGCCACAGCCAAGGCCAGGCGTTGCAAGTTGCCTTCTTTCGATCGCGGGCTTGTCTTTTGAATCGACGTGTAAATTTCCATGGCCCGACCGTAATGACCGAATCGCGCTCCTCCAGCAACGAGCATGGCTTTCATCATGTCGGCATCTTGCAGCAATCGCTCCACAGCCTGGAACTGCTCCGCTCCCTGGGATGCGTAGGCAGCAAGACCCGCGGGAGTTGCGTGGAGCAGCACCACGCACTTGACGAGGCTTGCATCCATCTTGTCCGTTGCCAAAACAGGATCCATCTGTTCCATCAAATCCTTGGCCGCCTGAGCTTCGGCGGCCTTGGCCTTGGTCCATAAGACGTTAGCCTCCTCAAGAGCTTTTTTGTTGGCAGCATCGGCCTTCAAGGCCTGGTCCAGCAAGGCTTGACGTTCTGCCAAGGCTTTCAGTCCGTCCTGCTTGTTCGCTTCCCATTTGGCCAATTCCTTTTCCGCCACTGCCCGCGATGTCGCATCTTTCGCCTTGGCCAACGATTCTTTTGCAGCCGCGATGCCTTTTTCCGCACCGCCAATCCATTTGCCTTTGGCATGCTCCACCAATCCTTTGGCATTACCGACCTGCCCAGCGTTTTTTTGCGCGGCTTCCACTGCTGCGGCAGCCTGTTGTGAAGCATCCGCAGCACTCTTCAGGGCGGTGACCTTACGCTCATCCAGCGCCGGTAGCACCTTGATCGTCTGCTGCTGCAATTCGGCCAAAGCGGCGGAATACTTGGCCTTGAGAGCCTCCCCTTGCTGACTCAACTCCACCACGACTGGTGGCGCCGGTTTCGCCGATAAAAGAGCAACAAACATTCCAGATTGCAGTGCGAGACCACAGATCGCGATTCGATTCAGGCGTGCCAACTTCATTGGCATACGTCTACGAAAGAAAAGAAAGCGTTCTATCTGCTAATTTCAATGAATCAGTTTAAAAGCTACCCAATTACGGGCAGGAAACATTCTGTAACAGAGTTGAATGAGCCATGCGCTCGAACCAGAGAATTCCCAAAAAACAAATTTCCGTTCAGAGAGCGCTATGGGAATTGATATGAAAACCAGCCATTTATACCACGTCATCGCCTGCTTGAGCCTGACCACAGGCTTGCTCCAGTCACAGGATCATCCGCAGAAACAGCAACCCGAAACGGCAACGGAACGCCCGCTACGCGAGGCAGGTGAGCGACTGATGCAGGCGCCGCAAAAACCTTGGCGTCTCGGCTTGCTGGTGGGCCCGATCGATGCCACACTGCGCGACCACCTCGCCATCCCTGAAAATTCGGCCGTGATGGTCACGGAATGCCGTGAAGGCGAACCTGGCTACAAAGCCGGTATCCGGAAAAATGACATCATTGTATCGATCAACGGACGTCCAGCAGACTCGATTGAACCTCTGCGCGCCGCCGTCGAAACCTCCTCCCGGACGGGAGAATCCTTGCGTTTGGGCATTCTCCAAAAAGGCCAGCGGCGCGAGTTGGTCATCAAACCGGACATGCCGAGGCCAGCGCCTAACAGAGATCTGGGCCACCGTATGCCCAATGACCGACCCATGATACCCGACATGTCTGGCATCATGCGTGCGCAGGAGCAAATGATGCGTCGCGTCACAGAACAGAATGGCCAGTGGTCGGAACGACTCGAACGCCAAGAAAAGGAAATGGCGAAGCTTCGCCAACAGATCGATGAATTGAACAATGCCTTGCGCCAAATGAAATCGGAACAAAGCAATAAAGAGAAAGAATAATCCGCGAGCGGGACTAACCAAGTCCGGGTTGATGCAGCCCGGACTTTTTTGACGCCAAGTGTGATAAGCACACGATCAATCGTTTTGAAAAAGATGGCACGAAAAGTGCTTTCCATTTTTCGACGCCGTGCTAGGATAAAAACGTCCCATGGCTGATGCCACACTCCATCAATCGCTAAACCAGCAGCAAACCCTGACTCCGCAGATGCGGAGGAGTTTGGAAATTTTGCAATCCAGCAGTCTGGAGCTAAGCCAAATGATTCGCCAGGCCATCGAAAGCAATCCCACTCTGGAGCAAACGGACGATGACTGGGAGGATCTTGGGATAGAACAGGAGCAAGCACTGGGCGAAAAAGGACTCAATGATACCTACGATGATCTAAGGGAACGCGAGATCACGCGCAGTGCGGGACAAACATTCAGCGCCGATGACGAAGAGCGCCGCCAGTTTCTCTATGACTCCATCGTCGCGCCCGAGACACTGCAACAGCACCTTGCCTTGCAGGTGCAACAGTCCATGGCCGATGACGAGATCAAACAAATCGTGATGGCGCTGATTGGAAATTTGAACGAACGCGGATTTCTCGATATGCCTGCACAACAATTGGCAGAGCGTCTTTCTATCCAACGTGAGAAAATGGAGCGCGCGTTGCTTTTGTTGCAATCCTTTGAGCCCGCGGGAATCGGAGCCATGGATCTGCGTGAGTGCCTGCTCATCCAGCTGCGGCGTCAAAATCGCCAGGAATCTTTGGAATACAAAATTTGCGACTCTCATTTGCACGATCTCGCGCGCCGGCATCTGCAGCAAATCGCACGGGCGCTGGGCACCACTACCGAACGAATCGCGGAAGCCACCGAAGTCATTGCGCAACTCGACCCAGATCCTGGCGGCTCATTCAATCCCACCGCCAATCCCCACATTACGCCTGATGTCATCATCCGCAGAAACTTTGATGGCGAATTCGAAGCTGAACTGACCAATCACTACATCCCCCGACTGCGCATCAGTGATTTCTACAAAGACTTGTTAGGAAAAATGGGCAGCGATAAGAAAGCGATCGAATACATCCGGGAAAACATCCGCGACGGTCGCTCTCTCATGAGTTCGATTTCACTGCGCCAGGAGACCATCTTTCGCATCGCCGAAAGGATTATTGCGCGGCAAGAGCCTTTTCTCCAATACGGACACGCCAAACTCCGCCCCATGACCATGGCGGAAATCGGCGAAGACCTCGGCATGCACGCCACCACCATTTCCCGCGCCGTTGCAGGAAAATACCTCATGACGCCTCATGGCATGATGGAAATGCGCGCGTTTTTTGCCACAGGCTACCAAACATCCAGCGGAGCCGAGTTGTCGAATGCCGCGGTGCGCGATGCGATTCAGACCCTGATCCAGCAGGAAAATCCGTCGAAACCGCTCTCGGATGACGCTCTCACAAAACAATTGAACAAGGCCGGCATCGAAATCAAACGCCGCACTGTTGCCAAATACCGGGAACAACTGCACATCCTGCCATCACACTTGCGCAAGCGTTGAATTAGAAAGTCACTTCAAACCACGCACCTCCGAGCAGCGCGTCATCCGCTTTGCTGTCCAAGGCCACGGAGCTGCCGATGAATGGACTGAGCGAAACATTCGATAGAAAAAGATAAGTGCAAGAAACCCGCAAATCCATCGCGTGAAAGCCTTTGCTGCCATAGTAGTCCTCCACATGACTCACCCCTCCGCGCACCGAAACAAAAGACTTTTCACTGAGAGCCCGGCTCCATGAAATCTGCAACGCTCCATAAAATGACTCAGCACCCTGATCGTAAAGATATTCCGCCCGTGCTTCAAGATCCTCCGTAAAACGATAGGTCACAAACGGTCCGCTTTCCCAACCATCGCGGAAAAACGTTGCGGTGAAATCACGAAAACCCAGCATCCAGCCCGAGCTCCAGCTCATGCCGTCGTATCGCAATTCCGCAATTCCGGTGGTCTCTGAGTAATCATTGCCTTTTCCCGTGCCCGTCGCATAAAAGCCGGAAAAATTGAAACTCCATTCATCGCTCAGAGCGATTTCCGTTTCCAACTGATAATCATACACGTCATCAGTCAACTTGAATCCGCGATGCACCAATTCACTGCGATAACCAGTGACAGCTTCGATCCCCCAGGGGATGTCTGATTCCAGTTCCGCGTGAGCCAGCACGGTTGTCATAGCACAAATACTCAAAAATGCTTTCATCTACGCCGATCATACACAGAGTATACCAGATGGAAATAGAAAACCACATTGTCCGAAGATACAGCTAGCGCCGATGCGCAAATAAAAGCATTTCCCCGCGCGGCATTCTTGCGTATGATCGTGGCAGTGACTCTGGAAGACTTGGGATGGAACCCGTTTTTTGCCGATGCATTTGCCGCGCTACCGGCGAATGACTGGGTGCCCGCGCGCCTGATCCGCGAAAGCCCGATCAACTACGGCGCTTTTCTCGCCGATGGCGAGGAAATCGATGTGGTGCTTTCCGGCAAGGTCTGGCACGATGCCGCGAACGATGCCGAGCTGCCCGCTGTCGGCGACTGGGTGGCGGTCAAGCTGGGCGGGGAAAACGAGGAGCATGTGATCCGCGCACGTCTGCCACGTCAGTCGTGCTTTTCTCGCAAAATGCCCGGCAAGAGCACGGAGGAACAAGTCATCGGCGCGAACATTGACATCGTGGCGGTGGTCACAGACGCAGGAGAGGACTTCAATCCACGTCGCATGGAACGCTACTTTACCCTCATCCAGCGCGCCGGTGCCAAGCCGGTGGTCCTGCTCAACAAATCCGACCTTTACCCCAAAGCGCAAAATCAGGAAGCCGCACAAATGCTGCAGGCCCTCTGCCCCGAGGCCACCATTCACATCACCAGCGCGCTGCACAATAGCGGACTCAAGGTATTGCTCGGTCACCTGAAACGCGGTACTACCATGTGTATCGTCGGCTCCAGCGGCGTGGGCAAGTCCACTCTGGTCAATCAACTCTATGGCGAGGAATGGCAGTGGACCGATGAAGTCAACGAAGTCACCGGAAAAGGCCGCCATACCACTACCGCGCGCGAACTCGTGCCTCTGCCCAAACGCGGACTCATCATCGATAACCCCGGCATGCGCGAAATCCAGATGTGGACCGATGAACACACGCTGCGCGAAAGTTTTTCCGACGTCGATGAAATCGCCTATTCGTGCCGCTTTCAAGATTGCAAGCATCAGAACGACAAAGGCTGCGCGATCCGCGAGGCGGTGTCGTCAGGGCGACTCGATGAAGAGCGCCTGCTGAGTTACTTGCGTCTCGACGAGGAGATCGAAAAACTGCGCAAACGGCAGAAAAAGCGCCAGATCAACACCGAACGCCGCGCCAAACGCGATCATCGCGTCAAGGCCCGCAATTTGAACGATCGCATCCAGTTGGAAGCGGATGAAATCGGTCTCCTCCGCCATGGTGACGATCACTTGGACTGAACATCCTTCTTGACCGGCCCCTTCTGAAACACCCGGCGCGCGAAGTGGTGGAAATTATTCCTCCAATGCGCGGGATCATGCCCCGTGGCATCCACATGCCACACATGCGGCACATCGTTTTCCTTGAGCCAACGATGCACTCCCTGGCTCACATTGATCAAGCCATCCTTGTTGCCACAGGACAACCACAACAAGTTGATCTTCTCTTTTGCCTGGCGCGGATCACACAATTCCGCCAGTTTTTTGGTGTTCGGCGCAGCGGAAAACGCACCGATCCAGGCAAAGGTATCGAGATGCCCGAGGCCGAAATTCAAGGTCTGGCCTCCCCCCATCGACAGCCCCGCCAGGGCACGGTGGGTGCGTGCAGGATTCACCGAGTACTGCTTCTCCACAAACGGGATCAAATCCTCTAACAGATCTTTTTCAAACGCTGCAAAGGCAGGTCCATGTGCATAGACATTGCCGGTTGGCTTGTCATTTGCCTGAGCACGACCATTCGGCATGACAACGATGCTCGGCACAGCTTCACCATCAGCGATAAGATTGTCCAAGATGAGATTGGGCTGCGCAAAACGCACCCACTCATTTTCATCACCGCCGATCCCGTGTAGCAGGTAGATCACCGGATAGCGCCGCTCCTTCGAGTAGCCGGGCGGCGTGTAGATGTTCGCGCGGCGCGTCGTTCCCACGGAACGGGAGACATATTCCACCATCGCCAGTTTGCCCTCCGGAATGCCTTTGCGTTTCACAAATGCTGACTGAGGAGGATCCGCCACTACGGCGCAATCATCAGGCCCCAACTTCACAGGACGCTCCAAATTTCTCTTCACCTCGGGCGGTAACTGTTGCGCCCATGACTCCAGCGTCACGCATAACAATAAAACGGCAACTCCTCTCATCGGAGGGAACATACCACAGCGCACCGACATTCCTTTCTTGGCCTGAAAAAATGACCGATTATCCGCAGAGCCACCGCCATACCGTCTTTGCTCATAAAAAATCCCCGCAGCCGCACTCTCATCGTTGACATCAGTGATTTTTGATTCCATAACGTGCGTCCCATGTCTTCCATCCTTCCACCCCGACCCCGCCACTTGGGGGCCAAAGTGCGCATATGCATTGTTGCCTCGAAATACAACGAGCAATTCACGGATGCCTTGGTGGAAAATGCGATTGATGAACTGGGCGAACTGATGCCCCAATCACGTGTCGATCTCGTGCGTGTTCCCGGTGCTTTCGAAATCCCTGTGACCATTGCCAGCGTATTGGAGCGCGACAAACCGGTGTGCGTGATCGCGCTCGGCCTGATCATCCGCGGCGCTACCGCCCACGCCGACCTGGTGGCGGAATCGGTCACCACATCTCTTCAGCAACTCGCCGTCTCGCACTGCGTCCCCGTGATTCACGAGGTCCTGTTGGTGGATGACGAGAAACAAGCCTATGCACGGTGCATCGGCGCGAACATCAACCGTGGCAGAGAGGCCGCCCGTGCGGCCACTTCGATGATCGATATTTTCCAAGAGCTGGACCGCTCGATGCCGAGAACCACCCCACGTACCAATGCCTAGTCGACGTCAAATTCGCGAGGCCGCTATTCAGTTTCTCTACTGTGCCGATCTGGAAGGTGGCGCACCCGCCTCGGAGTATCGAAACACCTTTTGGGATCTGCTCACCGAGCCGGATCGCCGACGCCTGCTCAGCAGCACCTGCCGTGCGCTCGAGCACATCACCCAAGGACGTCAGGACCGCTTGCTGGAACTATCGGAACGCGCACCCGCCGCATTGGCGCGTCTGGGTGCTTCTCAGGATTCATCCGATCTCAAAAAAGAACTGCAAGACATCCTCCGTTACGAATCGCTCTGGACCATGCAATGGGAGCAAATCAAAAAGATGCCGCTGCATGACATCGATAACGACCAGGTCGTCAGCCAGATCGAGGTGGCACTCAACAAACTCTATGGCATCAACCGCGAACTCACGGCCGCGCGCGCACGATTCCAGCAAGGCTTGGAGGATCATCCCGCGCTGCGTCCGCTGATGGAACCGGTGACCGCGTCCCTGCGACGCATGCAGCGCATTTCGGATCGAGTGCAGATGCTGGAGGATCCCCAACAGTTTCCCGAGCAGTCCGACTTGAAGCATTTGTGTGCCTCACATGCCGATCTGCAACAATTGCGCCGCGAGGCCGATCTGATGGTCGATGCCGTACTCCATCACAAATCCAGCATCGATCAAAAGCTGGCGGAGATCATTGAAAACTTCGCCCCCGAGCGCATCGACCCGGTGGATCGTGCGGTATTGCGTTTGTCCGCCTCCGAATTGATCCATCGGCCCGATCTCAGTGCGAACATCGTCATCAACGAAGCCATCGATCTGGCGAAAAAATTCGGCTCCAACGACTCCGGTCGCTTCGTCAACGGCGTGCTCGATCAGCTCGCCAAACAACGCGCGTGAGGAGCGTCATGACTGGCTCCGCTGTATCGACGAACAGGTGCCGCCAGATTTAGCAACGATGACGATCCCTGATACGACTTTTCTATCGGTTTTCCGCAGGACGGAGCTGCTTGCGGATTTCCGCTGGAATCAGATCGACGTCCGGTGAGCTGCCTTGGGAAATGACTTTCCAGCCATCGCTGCTGCGACTCATGATCACAGCGCCGCCATCCGATCCGGGACCAAGCTCGAACTCACCCCATGCCCACCAGGATCCTTTGGAGTCCCGGGCGATACGGATGGAAGAAGCGGAGCGCACTCTCTCAGCGGGATCAAGTTTGGCGAAGTACGAGCGGATCGCAGTGGCGACCTCGACATCGGTTGGGGCACCGCCGCAGGCCACGGGATGGGCGGCAACGTTCGCTGCCTGTGCCGACGGCGGATTCGAGCAACTCACCCCCGTTAGTGCGAATAGAGTGGGTGCTGTCAGGATCGATTGTATTACGATACGGTTCATCGTGATTGTTGTGACGGAGTGACTTAGGTTGGTTTGATGACAATCGAGCTCTACCGATACTGACCTGGGCAAGGGTGCATGTCGATCAAGGAGTCAAAAGTTGCATTGCCGAACGTTAGAGTCTTCTCACACCTGCCCGGGGCGAGGCTTGGACTGTGGGTTGAAGGTTGAAATGTCATGGCGGCCAGAACTCACGGCAGGGCAGTCGTTAGGAGGGACGGCTTGTTCTCCTCCTGTGTCTTGAAGGGAGCTCGTCACCCGAATCTGGGTCGGTATCCGGTACACGTGCCAGAAGAGTGTCAAAATCCTTGAGGTTGGCTCGTTCGGCTCGATGCCGAAGGTAATCAACTGTCTCCAGTGCCGAAAGCTTCTCTGCTGCCGCTGTAATTAGGAATTGGTTCATGGAATAACCGTCCTTCGTCGCGAGTTCTTTGATCGCACGATGGAGGGAATCGGGTACACGGATGGATAATGTAGTCATGGTCTGATGATATCTAGGGTTGTGGCGGGTGTGATGGCGCGAACGCCCATTGATTCTGAATCTCGAAAGTCGCTGATGTTGTGTGTGATGACGAATGCAGCCGATGCTGCGACCGCAAGTTCGAGCACAAGATCGTCATTTGGATCAGGCAGGAACGGCCTCCAAGCGAAGAACACTTGCTGGTGATCGGCCAATCGGCACAGGCCGTCCACAATCTTGCGGAGTTCTTCAGGCGTGAAATGAGGAATGAGGCCAGGCCGCAGAATGACAGACTCATATTCAAGAACAAGGGCGACAGACACGGTAATACGGATATCCCCGGCCCGAATCGCCCGGAGGATTTGAAAGCTGGCTCCCCGACTGGATCAGAGTCCCGCCACAAGAACTGACGTGTCGAGAACGGCATACACTAGCGGTATTATAGACGATACCGCTTAGAACGCAAGATATTTCTGGAGAACGACTAACTCATCCACGGCGGGGATGGAATTTGTGTTTTCATCTAATCTTGTTCGGCCACTTGTTTTTTTGGTGCATGAACCGAGAGTAAATGTAGGCCGAGGCTAATAAGAGCGGCAGAGCAAATGTCAAAATGGGGAGTCGTAGTTCGGAGTAATAGTTTCCGGGTGAAAGTTCGCGGCGGTAGTGAAAGAACGTGCCCCCACCCCACGAGTTAGTTGACTTGTAGCTGTAGGGATACACTTCGATGCCCTTGGATGGTCCACTATGTAATGGCCAATGTGCAATGGACAACGAGCCAGCAAGCGTGCGAATCGTCAGCTCTCCAGCAAGGTGTGACGACCTCAAAGTCAGACCCCTGTCCATCTTGTAACTTGTGATGCTAAACCAACAGAGTTGGGCGATCACGCACACCGACATGATAATAAGGACTCGCATATGAGTTTCTGCACAACGATGAGCGCGTGCACCCCTACGAGCGGGGGCGCGCGTCGATCATGTGATTGAGGCTTGAACTACGGTAAACCATCGAAACTGAACAGCTGGTTGGGGTTGTCACGGCCGGCTTGTTCAACTTCTCTTTTGTAATGGGTGACACCGATCAATCTCATGAAGTGGACACCTGCTCGTGAGTCGCCAAAAAGCATGCCGGCATATACCAACAGTAATACCGATGACAGCCCTTCGAGGCTCCAGAACTGGTCAATACTTAGTGACAGATTGAAGGAAGGAAGAGGAATTAGAAGCCACCCAATGTGCCCCCAACGCTTGATCATAGCCTCATCAATGTAATCCCGTTTTTCACCCCAGAATCCCTTGCGCCGAATGACGTCGAAGCGGCGGTCTAGGAATCGCCTCATCTGGTCTGGGGTGCGAACAGTGATGCGTCGAGCCCAGTAGAAGCACAATCCGAAAACGGCGGCCAAGACAAATGCTATTGCGATTCCTATCATTTTTTGCCGAACAGTTACAATTAGTTCAGTAGTGAATGATATGAAAACCTCCAAAATTGACAAACGAATTTTTTCCTCACCGCGAAACGATTGATATTCAAGCGCTTGCGCGAACGATTCAGATTGATGGATGATTTTGTTCGCTTGATGTTTCAGATCCATTGATCTAACAGTTATGAAGGTAAATCTCGAAGATTGGGGGCACGAACACCTCGGTTCGTCTTCACGGAGTGAGACCTTGCGACACGTTCGGATCGCGCCTTGCGTGCCATCCACCCTTAATTTTCTTCTGTCGTGGATGCATCGAGCGGAGGGGTGATGAAGAGGAACGCCCCCTTCCCTTGCGTAGCGCTCAACGACGCAGGGTGGATTCCAGCAAACTGACCAATTCTTTCACCGAATGATCCTTGCCGATCTGATCGGTGACTTTTTTGCAGGCATGGATCACGGTGCCGTGGTCGCGTCCACCGAAGGCCTCACCGATGTCCATCAAGGAGGACTTCGTCAGCTGGCGGCTGAGATACATCGCCAACTGTCGCGGATAAGCGACACTGGTGGGGCGACGACGGCTCGTCATATCGGCCAGCCGCAGATCGAAATACTCGGCCACGGCTTTTTGGATCGCATCGATGGTCACCTGCTTGGTCGCTTCCTCGCGCAGGATGTCGCGAAGGAGATACTCCACTTTTTCGAGCGGAACTTTTTCGCCCGCAAGAGAAGCGTAGGTCGCCACCCGCATCAGGGCGCCTTCCAGTCGGCGCACGTTGCTGCGGATGTGTTCGGCCAGGTAGCGCACGATGGATTCATCCAGCTTCACCTTCCACTCTTCCATCTTGCGTTGCAAAATCGCCGTGCGTGTCTCCTCGAGTGGTGCCTGCAACTCCACCGTGAGACCACACTCGAAACGCGAGATCAGACGAGGTTCAAACGACTTGATTTCACAGGCGGGGCGGTCGCAGGTGAGCACCACCTGACGCTGACCGTCGATGAGCGTATTGAACGTGTGGAAGAATTCCTCCTGCGAGCGCTCCTTGCCGGCGATGAACTGCACGTCGTCGATCAACATCAGCTCCGCGGTGCGGTAGCGTTTGCGGAATTTTTCCAAGTCCCCCTTACGCACGGCATCGATGAACTCGTTGGTGAATTTTTCGCAAGTCAGGTAGACCACGCGGGCGTTCGGACGCGTGCGCAGCCACTCCTGGCCGATGGCCTGCATCAAGTGGGTTTTGCCCAGACCGGGGCCGCCGTGAATGAACAAGGGATTGTATCCCACCGCCTTGTGACTGGCGACCGCGCTGCACGCGGCGTGTGCGAACTGGCTGTTGCTTCCCACCACAAAACGGCCGAAGTGAAACTGCGGGTTCAGGCCGGCGGCTTTGAGGCGCTTTTCCAAGGGATGCTCGTCGCCCGCCAGGACATCCGTGGCATCGTCGGCAATCAGATCCGCGCTCACGCTTGCGGGCGATGGCAATGGCTCGCTCTCACTGACGGCGAGTTTGATCTCGCGCAGACCATAAACCTGCATGCAGGCATCCAGAAGCTCGGGCCAGTAATTCGTCTCGATCCAGACCAGGTGGATTTCGTTAGGCAGGCCGATGGTGATTTGCTGGTCGTCCTCACTGACGATACGGCTCAGACGGAACCAGCGGTGATAGGCATCGGGACTCACTCGTTTGGTGAGAATCTCCTGAACTTGCTGCCATGATTCGTTGGGGGGGAGGAGTAGAGTTTCATGAGAAGATTGAGTAGGTTCCATTACTTGAATTTTTTTTGAAATTTTCGCCCCAGCCCGAGATCCCAACGACCTCCTGACCCTTTGCGGCGAGAGGAAACGTAAAACAAAAAATATCAGCCTAGAACCAAAAAAAATATCGCGTCTGGCATTCCACAAACAAAGCCCACAACCATGGGCGTTCCACGACAAAAAAATTTCAAAAAAGATTCCCCATCCAATGTTAAGATGTCTTAAAATTTTCGCTTGTAGCTTTTCACAAAAACGGGCGCAAAGTCCGGGATATCAAGAGATTCAGCTCTTCAATGCTTATTTCTAACAGAAAAATTCGCACACCACAAACACGCGTTTGAATCGATCGATGGAATCCAAATTGACGCAGACTATGAACATGAAATCCACAGGATCGACCTCACCATTTTTGAGAGAATTGAAGAAGATATTTTAGACGTTGCATCCGCACTTTTGGATCAAAATTTCGCGCGCTTGCCAGACGATCTTTTCGACTGATACGAATTCCACAAACTTCATTCATTGTTGACCAATCGTCTCGTCTAGCGTAGGCTTGCGTATGGGCCGCACGTCCGATGCCAAAGAACGATTGATCGAAGCGATGAGTGAACTCATATGGCTGGGTTCGTATGGCAGCACGAGCGTAGACCAGATCTGTGAGCGTGCCGAGGTGAAAAAAGGCAGTTTCTATCACTTTTTTCCCTCGAAGACCGAGCTGGCCTTGGCTGTGATCGAGGAAGTATCGCGTGATGTGTTCGCCACTCTGGATCGGATCTATTCCCCCACTGTCCCCCCTCTCGAACGCATACGCAACGAGGCATGCTGGGGCTACCAATATCAGAAAGAAATCAGTGAGAAGTTTGGCCGTGTCCTCGGATGTCCACTTTTTTCCCTCGGCGCGGAAGTGGGTACCCGCGAAGAAAGTCTCGTGCTGAAAATCAAGGAAATCCTCGATAAGCATTTGCGCTATTACGAGTCCGCGCTGCTCGATGCCCAGCACCAGCAATTGATCTCTGTTACGCCGGTAGCCCCGATCGCTCGCCGACTCCTCGCTTATGCCGAAGGTATGCTCACCCAGGCTCGCATTCACAACGACCTTACCTACATCGCGGAGATCGAACAAGGCTTTATGGCCATGCTAGAGATCCTCGTGCGTCAACGTGCCTGATTTTTTTTGCCAAAGTATTTTACCAACTAGTCAACTATGAAATTTCCACGAACCATAGCTTGCATGCTGGCGCTGACTTGCTGCAAACGCGAAGAACTCAGCCCGCCACCGCAGATGTCACCATCCCCCGTAGGCGTGATCAAAATCGTCGCGGAACCCATCATCGAGTGGCAAGAGTTCAGCGCCCGCATCGAAGCTGTGGAAAACGTTGCTCTCAGTCCTCGCGTCAGTGGTTATCTCGATGCTGTGAAATTCTCTGCAGGAGAAATGGTCAGCAAGGGGCAAGTTCTTTTTGAAATTGATCCCCTGCCCTATCAGGCGAAACACGCACAAACAGCGGCTCTATTGCAGCGCGCTGAGGCCGCTCAGGCCAGCATGAAAACCGAAGCGCAGCGGGTACCCGAATTGTTGATCGCTCGCGCGATGACTCAGGAAGAAGCGGATGCCCGGCTATCGAACTACCAGCAAGCCCAAGCATCCTTTGCCGCAGCAAAGGCGGAACATCAACTGGCTCAACTCGATCTTGACCGCACGAAAGTCACAGCGCCGATCGCAGGACGAATTTCACGAGCCTTGGTCACTGCGGGAAATCCTGTGACTCCCGCGACTGTTTTGACGACCATAGTGAGCGTCGATCCCGTGTATGCCTACGCGGATGTGGATGAAAACACCTTACTTCGCGTGCAGTCGCTCCTTGCAGAAAAAAAGGTAAAACTCGACAGTAAAGGTCGCATCCCAGCGATGCTACAACTGGCGGACGAGGATCAATTTTCGCACACAGGATGGTTTGAATCGCTGGACAATCGAGTCATCGCCTCTACGGGCAGCATCGTACTTCGTGCTGTTTTTCCGAATACGAATGGCAAATTAGTGCCCGGTATGTTCGCGAGAATCCGACTACCCCTCAGCGAGGAAAAACCCACCATCGTTCTCTCCGAGACGGCTATCAAGACGGATCAAGGTCAAAAATTTGTCTATGTTATCGATGAAAAATCATGTGCGCAATATCGCCCTGTCGTTCTTGGTCCTCTCAAGGGACAACGCCGCATCATCAGAAGCGGTTTGACTGAAGGCGACGTGGTGGTCGTGAATGGACTCGCCAAAATTTTCATGCCGGGCATGCCGGTGCAACAGCAGTTCGAAACTCCCGAAGCACCATGAACATCGCTGGATTTTTCATCAATCGCCCGATTTTTGCGGGTGTGCTCTCGGTCATCATTCTGGTGCTTGGTAGCATTTCGTTGTTCCAGTTGCCGATCTCCGAATATCCGGAAGTCGTCCCTCCCACGGTGATCGTCACCGCCACCTATCCCGGAGCGAACCCTAAGACCATTGCCGAGACCGTAGCCTCCCCACTGGAGCAAGCAATCAATGGAACGGAAAACATGCTCTACATGAGTTCGCAGAGCACGGCCAACGGCGTGATGACACTGACCATCACCTTCAAGCTGGGCACTGACATCGACAACGCCCAGGTGCAGGTGCAGAACCGTGTTTCGCAATCATTGCCAAAACTGCCTGAGGAGGTGCGTCGTATTGGTGTGACCACCATCAAGAGCTCGCCGAACCTAACGATGGTGGTGCATCTGCTTTCGCCGAACGAACGCTACGATTCGCTCTATCTGCGCAACTACGCCATTCTCAACGTGAAGGACGAACTGGCACGTTTGCCGGGTGTGGGTCAGGTGGAATTGTTCGGCGGTGGCGATTACGCCATGCGCGTTTGGATTGACCCGGAAAAGGCCGCATCGCGCGGGCTGACAGCGTCGGACATCGTGCAGGCGATCCGCGAGCAGAACGTACAGGTGGCCGCAGGTGCCGTAGGTCAGCAACCGATGGAACGCGCTGTTGCGCTGGAATTAACCGTCAACACCAAGGGGCGTTTGGTCTCTGAGGAGGAATTTGAAGAGATCATCGTAAAAAACGGTACATTTGGCGACAAAACCAAACTCCGTGATGTCGCACGGGTGGAACTCGGTGCCGGAGACTACAGCTTACGGTCGCTCATCAACAACAAGGAGGCCGTGGGGATCCCCGTATTCCAGTCGCCTGGGTCGAATGCCCTCGAACTCTCGGACAACGTTCGTGCGAAAATGGAGGATTTGAAGAAAAAATTTCCCGAGGGTCTCGATTACACCATTGCCTACGATCCCACTCGTTTCGTTAACAAATCCATCGACGCGGTGATCCACACCTTGCTGGAAGCTGTTCTACTGGTGGTGCTCGTAGTGGTGCTTTTCCTGCAAACTTGGCGTGCCTCGATCATACCGCTGGTCGCCGTCCCCGTATCCCTGATTGGCACCTTTGCGGTCATGCATGTGTTGGGGTTCTCGCTGAACAACCTCTCGCTGTTCGGACTGGTGCTGGCGATCGGGATTGTCGTCGATGACGCGATCGTGGTGGTGGAGAACGTGGAGCGCAACATCGCGCTCGGCCACAGTCCACTCGAAGCCACGCGGATCGCGATGAAAGAAGTGACAGGCCCCATCATCGCCACGACCTTAGTGCTCTGCGCTGTGTTCATCCCCACCGCTTTCATCAGCGGCATCAGCGGGCAGTTTTACAAACAGTTCGCCGTTACCATCGCGATTTCCACAATGATTTCCGCTTTTAATTCACTGACCCTGAGTCCCGCGCTCTCGGCCTTGTTGTTGCAGGTGCACGACAGCAAGAAGGACTACTTTACTCGCTTCATCAATGTGACTCTTGGCTGGTTGTTCCGACCATTCAATCGCTTTTTCTTTTGGTCATCACAGGTTTATGTGGGCATTGTTCGACGCATCATCCGCTTCGCTGTGATCGCCTTGGTCATCTACGGCGGGCTATTGTGGCTCACCTACCGTGCCTTCGACACCACCCCCACAGGCTTCGTGCCATCGCAGGACAAACAATACCTGATTGCCTTCGCCCAGTTGCCGGATGGTTCATCGCTGGATCGCACGGAAAAGGTCATCCGTGAGTTGGGCGACATCGCATTGAAGCATCCCGGAGTGGACAATAGCATCGCCTTTCCCGGTCTCTCCATCCAGGGATTTTCCATCAGCCCCAACTCCGGCATCGTCTTCGTGGGACTCAAGCCCTTTGAACAACGCACCACGCCTGATCTCGCCGCGGACGCCATCGCAGGTGCGTTGAACGCGCAGTTCTCACAAATCAAAGAAGCACTTGTGCTCAGCCTTTCGCCGCCGCCGGTCAATGGCATCGGCACCACCGGTGGATTCAAACTCATGATCCTCGACCGTAGCGATGCTGGCTACGATGCGCTCTATCAACAGACCCAGCAGTTGTTAGGCAAGGTCATGCAGACCCGACGTTTCACGCAAACTACCTACTCAGGATACACGGTGAACGTGCCGCAACTCGATGCGCAGATTGACCGGGAAAAAGCCAAGGCCGCGGGAGTGCCTTTACAGAATTTATTCGAGACCTTGCAATTCAATCTCGGTTCCGTGTATGTGAACGACTTCAACCGTTTCGGTCGCACCTGGCAAGTGGTGGCACAAGCGGACTCGACATTTCGCGATGAGGCGGAGGACATCGGCAGACTCAAAACCCGCAATCTGAATGGTGAAATGGTGCCCGTGGCCTCGATGGTGAGGGTGATAGAAAGCTCCGGTCCGGATCGCGTCACTCATTACAACGGATACCTCGCCGCCGATTTCAACAGTGGCGCGGGATCGGGAATGAGTTCGGGTGAAGCAGAGGCGGCAATGGAACAAATCGCGAGGGAAAGCCTACCAGCAGGATTTGAGCCTGCGTGGACTGATCTGGTCTACCAACGCATTCTCGCGGGCAATTCCGCCATTTACGTCTATCCGCTCTGTTTGCTTCTGGTATTTCTCGTTCTCGCCGCTCAATACGAAAGCTTACGCCTGCCGCTTGCCATCATTCTCATCGTGCCACTGTGCCTGCTGTTTTCACTGGCCGGAGTGATCCTGAGCAACAGCGATAACAACATTTTCACGCAGATCGGGTTCATCGTACTGATCGGTCTAGCTTGCAAAAATGCCATTTTGATCGTCGAATTCGCCCGTGAAAAACAACACGAGGGCATGACACCGCTGGAAGCAGCGCTGGAGGCTTGTCGACTCCGTCTGCGTCCGATTTTGATGACATCCATCGCATTCATCGCAGGTTGTTATCCGCTGGTCATCAGCACCGGTGCAGGCGCGGAAATGCGTCGCGCCATGGGAACCGCCGTATTTTCCGGCATGATCGGTGTGACGATCTTCGGACTTTTCCTCACACCCCTGTTTTTCGTGATCCTCAGCAACAGGGAACGCAACAAAAACCTTGCTAAGCAGACCTCCATACCCACCGCCGAACCCTCATGAATGCAATCCTTTTTTCCGCTATCAGTCTTATGTCGCTCGGTTTCTGCTCTAGCGCCGAGGAAATGGTTTTGCGCCAAGTATCGCCCCGCGATCATCTGCCGCGCGGGGCGTGGTGGTCGGTATACGGTGATGACCACCTCGATGCACTGATCCGCGAAGCCAGCTCGACAAATCAGGAGTTGCGGGCGTCCGTTTTCCGCTTTGACCAAGCACGGGCGGCGGCACGCATTGCCCGTAGTGATTTTTTTCCCACCATGGGGACCAAGGCCACTGTCACTCACCAGTCATTCAGCGGCAATACCACCGTGCCCTTCGACCCGAACGGGCGGATTTTCCGTGGTTGGAACTACGATGTTCCGCTGGATGTCAGTTATGAAATCGACCTCTGGGGTCGGGTGCGTCTCGCCCACCAGGCCGCAGTGCAAGATGCCGCCGGCAGCGCCGCGGCGATGCAACATGTGCTGCTCTCCGTGCAAGCGGAACTGGCGCAAAACTACTTCCGACTCCGCGCCATCGATGCCGAAATCGCGGCCGCCGAGCGCGCGGCAGCATCGTTGCAGCAATCGCTGGCAATCACGATGCGTCAACAGAAATCGGGCACGGCTACGGACTTCGAGGTCGCCAGAGCATCCGCCGAATTGGCCTCACAAAAAGGTGAAATCTCCGGCTTGCGGGCACAGCGCGATCAACTAAAAAACGCGATCGCCGTTCTCGCAGGACACAAGGCCCAGGATTTTGCAATTGCCGAAGAAGCGAACAAGATTCCACCCTTACCGGCCATACCTTCTTCCGTGCCGTCCGATCTTTTGGAACGCCGACCCGATATCGCCGCCACCGAGCGGGCGCTGGCTTCCAGCCTCAGTAGCTTGGGTGTGGCTCAGCGGGCTGGCTACCCTAGCCTCCGACTATCAGCGAGCACTGGATTTGCAAGTGGAAACTTGAGTAATCTTTTTAGCACGGGTAGTGAAAAGTGGATTATCGGACCGACGTTGAACATGCCGTTTTTCTCCGGTGGTCGTTATCGTGCGAATTTGGAAGGTCAACGCGCCGCAGCCGACGCTGCCCTGGCACAATACCGGCAGTGTATCCTCACGGCTTTCGCTGAAGTGGACAACCAGCTGACGGCGATCGCACGGTTGCAGGAGCAAATCGACTTCCAGCGCGAAACTATGGTGCAGGCGGAAAAATCACGACAACTTGCCAAAACCCGCTATGATCATGGAGTCGGTCCCTATCAAGATCTTCTCGAATCCGAGCGCAATGCAATCCGATCTGAGCGCATGATGAGCCAACTGCGCGGTCAACATTTGATCGCGTCCGTTACCTTGATCAAAGCGCTGGGAGGCGGTTGGAATCAAACCATGCCAACCGTGATTCCCGAACTCAAAAGCGACCCTGATTCCACCACTGAAAAAGCTGCCATTCCGAAAAAGAATTTGCTTCAGCGATTGTTCAAACGGGATTAATGCAGGACATCGTCAGCATCATATGGAGCGCGATTGTATTTCGTTTGAGAGATTCGACACAAAGTCCGACAGTGGAACGGAGCCAAGATCATCGCGATCGCGGTGACGCACGGAAACGGTTTTTTCCTCTTCTTCTTTCTGACCGATGATCAGCATGTAGGGCACACGCTCAAGACGGGCATTGCGAATTTTTGCGCCAATCTTGTCCGATGTGCGATCCATGCTAACGCGGATCTTCTGATCAGCAAGCTGCGCAGTGACTTGCTGGGCATAGTCGATGTATTTGTCGGAGATAGGCAACACACGAACCTGCTCGGGAGCCAGCCAAGTGGGAAATTTCCCTTCGAAGTGCTCGATCAACAGACCTGTGAAGCGCTCCAGAGAACCAAAGGGTGCGCGGTGAATCATCACCGGACGATGGGGTCGGTTGTCCTCACCGATGTAGCTGAGATTGAAGCGCTCTGGCAAGTTGTAGTCCACCTGCACAGTGCCGAGCTGCCAATCACGACCAATCACGTCTTTTACGACAAAGTCGATCTTTGGTCCATAAAACGCCGCTTCGCCCAACTCTTCGGTGTATTCCACACCGAGCGTCTGCACAGCCTCGCGCAGAGCGTTTTCCGCTTTTTCCCAATTCTCAGGATCGCCGACATATTTGTCGGAATCCGGATCGCGCAGGGACAACCGCACGCGGTATTCGTGCATACCGAGCGTTCCTAACACTTTTTTCACCAGCCCCAGGCATCCTTGCACCTCAGCGGCAACCTGATCGGGAGTGCAGAACAAATGCGCATCATCCTGCGTGAAGCCGCGCACGCGGGTCATGCCACCGAGTTCTCCCGACTGTTCCCAGCGGTATACGGTGCCGAATTCTGCAAGGCGGACCGGCAGATCGCGATAGGAATGAGGCTCGCTATCGAAAATTTTGATATGGTGCGGGCAATTCATCGGCTTGAGCATGTAGCCCTCGTATTCTCCTTGCTCCAGCCCGTTGATCAGGGTTGCGCACGTAGCATCCTCATCCGCGAGTTTTTCCAACACACTGCGCTCGGGAATCGCTGGGTATTGGCTTTCCTGGTAATAGGGAAAATGCCCGGAAGTGCGATACAGATCCAGCTTGCCGATGTGCGGCGTAAAGACTTGGGAGTAGCCCTGGCGATCGAGCTCCGAAGTGATGAACTCCTGCAAGGCACGGCGGATGAGCCCGCCTTTCGGTTTCCACAGAATGAGCCCCTGCCCTACCATTTCATCGATGTGAAACAACCCCATCTCACGGCCCAACTTGCGGTGGTCACGTTTTTTTGCCTCCTCCAGTTTTGTCAGATGTTCTTGCAGTTCAGTGGAGTTTTTGAAACAGGTGCCATACAAACGCTGCAAAACGGGACGGTTTTTGTCGCCTTTATAAAATGCGCTAGCCACGCTCATGAGCTTGAAAGCCTTGCAATTGCCCGTGCGGCCGACGTGAGGTCCGGCACAAAGATCCCAAAAATCGCCATTCTTGTAGAGAGATATTTCCTCATCTTCAGGGATGTCGTTGAGCAAATCGACTTTGAAAATGCTGGGCTCGGAACGTTCCCCCACGAAACTGAGTCTACCACTTTGGGCTAGTAGCATGGCCTCGTCACGCGAGACTACCACGCGCTCGAAAGGATCGTTGTCTTTCACCACTTTTTTCATCTCCTCCTCGATGCGAGGAAAATCATCCGGGCTGATGCGGTGCGAGAGCTGCATGTCATAGTAGAAACCGTTCTCCACTGGCGGACCGGCGGCAAACTGCACGTCAGGCCAGATCCGAGAAATGGCGGTCGCCATCACGTGCGCGCAGGAGTGACGGAGACGATCCAGATCGGACATCTGATGACGTTCTTCTAAAGTTTTTCTCTCGGACATAAGCGACGCGATCAAGCATGAATCCACGCGGATTTTCAACGTCAAAATGCGCATGACATGCCACATGGCGATCTTTCTGCTTTCCGATTTGGAAATCTGCGCCAGACTATCCCTGCTTTGTCCACATTACTGATTCATCCCACCGCATTGATTTCCGCCGAGGCCCGTATCGCTGATGACGTGCGCATCGGCCCCTACACCGTTATTGAAGGTCCGGTCAACATCGCCCAAAACTGCGACATCGCTGGACACGTGCTCATTCGCGGAAACGTAAGCATCGCCCGCGGCAACCGCATCGGTTGGGGATCCGTGATCGGAGCCGATCCACAAGATCTTCACTTCGATCCGCTGACCTGCTCCGGAGTCGAACTCGGCGAGGAAAATACCCTGCGAGAATACGTCACGATCCATCGCGGTTCCCACAGCGGTAGCAACACTCGCATCGGTTGCCGCAACTTCCTGATGACCGGCGTCCACCTTGCACACGATGTGCAGATGGGCGATCACAACGCGCTTGCCAACAACGTCCTGCTTGCGGGACACATCCACGTCGGCAACAAATGTTTTCTCGGCGGTGGCTCGGTGTTTCATCAATTCATCCATATCGGTGATTACGCCATCGCCCAGGGCAATGCCGCCATCAGTCAGGACATCCCTCCGTATTGCATGGCCCACGGTAACAACCTTCTCGCCGCCTTGAATGTCATCGGTCTCAAACGCGCCGGATTCACGCCGGAACAACGTGCCGAAATCAAACGCGCGTTCCGTCTGCTGCTGGAAGGAAATCGTCAGATCGCCCTACAACAAGCAGCACTCGTCGATTGGTCCGACGCTGCGATGCTGCTGGTCAAGGCGGTGGAACATCCTTCGCGCAAAGGCATTCTCACCCGATCCACCAATCTCTAACAAATCATGTCCGCTCTCCATCTGCCCGAACAAGTCGGCGTCATGATCCTGCCCGACTGCGTTCTCTTTCCTCACGGCGGTCTGCCCTTGCACATCTTTGAGGAACGCTACCGCGTCATGCTGCAAGACGCCATCGATAGCCACTGCTTCTTCGCTGTGACGAACAAAATTTCCGAGGCTGAGGACCCGAACGAATGCGCGGCGTCGGTAGGAACCATAGGCATCGTGCGCGCCTCCCACGAACAAAAGGACGGCACCTCGAACCTGCTATTGCATGGTGTGATCCGCGTGAAGTTTCTGCGCTGGCTGGAAGGAAAACCTTATCCCTATGCGGAAATCGAACCCATTCCGGCCATCTTCGAACCCGCGTCCCAGGCGGCTGCAGCCGTGACCACACTGCGGGGCTGTGTGGAAGATGCGATCAAAGAACTGCCCGAGGAAGTGCAAAAAGCCGTCATGGAAATGCTACACCGTACGGACGATCCCGTTATCCTCGCTGACATTGTCTCGCAACAATTCATCCACGACACCGACATGCGCCAGATGCTGCTGGAAATGGAATCCACCGCCGCTCGCATCGCGTGGCTGTGTCAGGCGATCGCATCCTAAGCCCCCCAGCGAACGCCCCCGACATCAGGCTATGAATCAGCTAGAAAAGTGATCATCCCTGATGGGGATATGTTCACAGATCGTCATGGCAACTCAGGTTTCCACTGGGGATAGTCCGCAGTGAGATCGAGCGAATCGCCGTTTTGCTTTTGCAAATCGAGAAGCTTGGCGAAAAGCCGTTTTTTGATGGCATCGCTCGCCGGAGATTGGGCAACCGGATCTTTTTCTAAGGGGTCTTTTTCTAAGTCGAAAAGCAGCGCGACTTTGCCTTTTGGATACAGGATAAGTTTGTCCTTACCGTCGATAACCGCGCGTTGGGAACCAGCCTCGTAGGCTCCATAAATCGCGTCGTAATGTTTCTGCTGGCTGCCGACCATGAGTGGACGCAGGCTCTTGAAATCGATTCCATCGCAATCCGCTTCAGCAAAGTCGAGCGCAGTTGCCACGGCGTCCTGCAGATAAATGCGCTCGTTGACAATTTTGCCCTTGGGCACTCGCGGGCCAGCGATGACGAAAGGCACGCGCATCGAGTGCTCGAACATGCTTTGTTTGCCCATGAGACCGTGGCGACCTACGGCCAAGCCGTGATCCGAAGTGAAGATGATCATGGTCTGATCAGCCACCCCAGCATCATCGAGAGCCTTGAGGATACGACCGACCTGCTCATCGGTGTGCGATACCAATGCGTAGTATTCCTTGCGATGGGTGCGGATCGCATACTCGGTGCGGGGAAATGGAGCGAGTTTTTCATCGCGAAGAACATTGCCACCGTTGGCATTTTCCATGCCCATGATGACGCGGTGAGGGTTCGTGGGAAGGAAATTTTCCGGCAGCGGGATGTGATCCACGGGGTATTGATCAAGCCAGGATTGAGGAGCTTGGCGTGGATCGTGAGGGGCATTGAAAGCGAGATACAAGAAAAACGGTTTTTTCTGACCGGCTGCCTGTTTTACGAAGGATTCGGCATCATCGGCAAGAACCTCGGACCAGTGCTTGCCATCAGTCCACAGGCCTCGGGTTTGGGGATCAGCGGGGTTCCAGCGATCGGGCTTGCCCTCAATCGGGCGATTGTAGGATTCCGGCACCGTGGGAGCCATGCCGGGTCGGATGTGAACCGTGTGGTCGAAAATCTTTTTGGCATCAGTCTGAACATGCCACTTGCCGCTCATGTAAGTGCTGTAGCCGGCCCGTTTCATGCGTTGAGACCAAGTTTTTTTCTGTGCCACGGTTTCAGCAAACTTTCCCTTTTCTTCCTCACGCGCCCTCCAGACAAAACGCCCCGTGAGAAGCATGGAGCGACTGGCCACGCATATCGCTCCGTGCCACGCGCCCATATTGTATGCTTGGCGAAAAACAGTGCCGTTTTGATAGAGGCGATCGAGGTTGGGCGTGCGGAGTCCGGATGTATCTGCACCCCATAATTTTGATGCAGCCACGGCATCGGCAGCTTGGTCATCGGTGATGATAAATACGACATTCGGTTTCTCCGCTGCGGCAGCTGTAAGCATCAGTGCCAAGCTCCAAAGCCATGCGCAAGAACTGGAAAAGAGAGATTTTTTCATAGACTATTGTTTTCGATTGGCGCCGCGACCATTGGGTTTTTGAGATTTGAATTGAAGATTTTTTTGAGGAAATTTCGCGCCCACTTGTTTCTGCCACTGCTGCAATTCCTCAAGCATGGATTGAACCCGCTGCGGCTCGGCGGCGGCGAGATTGGTGGTTTCGCCGAGATCCTTGACAACATCAAACAGCTCGATGGTCTCGTCTTCAAACCAATGGATCAATTTCCAATCGCCACGGCGGATGGCAGCGGCTGGCGCCCCGCCCTGATTGCCGTAGTGCGGATAATGCCAGAACAGCGCGCGGTCGGTAACAGGCTTTTTTTGCAATGCGTTCCGCAAACTGACGCCATCCACCGGTTGATTGTCTTTCCACTCAGTCCCAGCTGCGTCGATCAGCGTCGGCAAGAAGTCCGGGCTACTGACAGGCGTCGCGACAACACTGCCCGCTCGGGACACACCGGGCCAGTGGACGATGAGCGGCTCCCGAATGCCTCCTTCATACATCCAGCCTTTGCCGCCACGAAGTGGCATGTTGGAAGTAGGCCAGCCCTCGCTGGTTGATAAACCGCCATTATCGCTGGTGAAAATGATCAATGTGCGATCACGAATGTTGAGTTCATCGAGCTTGGCAATCACTTTTCCCACCGCCTGATCCATGGCTTCCACCATCGCCGCATACACCACGTGATCCTGGGACAGTCGCACATCGCGCGGTTCTTCCCTGCCCCACTTTTCCTTGATTCCCAACTTGCGGCGTTTTTCCTCATACTTTTTTTTCAAATCCTCACGCGCCATCAAGGGCGTGTGAACATCATAAAAGGAAAAGTAGACCAAAAACGGTGCGTCTTTGTTTTGCTCGATGAATGATGCTGTTTCCGTGGCCAATCGATCGGGCAAGTGCTCGCCCGCAGGTCCATCCGTCAGGCGCGGGTTGTTGTAGGGCGAAAAATAGCCTTTGCCGCCGTATGGTCCGCCGCCGGAGTGACCGCCGAAATTGACATCGAAGCCGAAATTTTCCGGCCAATGGCCCTGCGGACCCAAATGCCATTTACCAGCGAACATTGTTTTGTATCCTACCTCTTTGAGTCGCGATGCGAAGGTGGACGTGCCCGGTGGCAAACGATCGGCATAGGGCGCTGGCAGGAGCTTCGTATTGCGCTTCCATTGTTCGGGCTGAAACGGTGCCCCGATGTAATCCGTCACTCCCGTGCGCTGCGGCCATTGTCCGCTGATGATGCTGGCACGGGTGGGAGAGCAAACCGGACATGCGGCATAGGCATCGGTGAAACGCGCTCCATCTCTCGCCAAGCGATCGATGTTCGGTGTTTCATAAAAAGTGCTACCATAGCAACCCAGATCGCGTTGACCAAGGTCATCCACCAGGAAAAACACCACGTTGAGTGGTTTTTCTGCAGAATAAAGTGGAAAAGCACTGCACAAGACCAAAAACAACGAGCGCAACAACATCTTGGTTAGACTGATCGCATGATAACACACGATCAATCACAAAATGCGGAGACTCACGACTGAACAGAGTCCACTCAGGCACGCAACGGGCAAGGAACCTCCAACACCGTCATGCCAGCCGCACGAGCAGCATCCACACCGGCGGGAGCATCCTCCAGTGCCAGACATCTCAACGGCGATACTCCTAAACGACGCGCAGCTTCGAGGTAAATATCCGGAGCTGGCTTGCCATTAGGCACATCATCAGCGGTGATCACCTCATCAAACCAGTCGGATACACCCAAGATGTTCAACGTCTTTTCAATGACAAAACGCGAGCCACCCGTGGCAATGCCCATCGGCACCTTGCCGCGCAGACTGCGGGCAAATTCCGCCACTTCTTCAATCAATTCGCATCGGTCGAGCTTGCGCAAAAACGCCTCGCGCTTTGCCAAGGCCACACGGATCGGATCGAGTTTAAGACCATATTCGGCGTTCAGATCGATGACGATATCCTTGGTAGGTCGCCCACCCATCGCATAAAATACATCCTCCGCCAAAACATTCGCAGCGCCATACTGAGCAAGAGCCTCACACCAAGCATCGAAATGAGCCGGCATGGAATCAACCAATGTGCCGTCACAATCAAAAATCACAGCGGAAAACTGTTGGTTCGGAAGGGAAAGTGCTCCTACGGTTGCCATGGCGGGCATGGATGTATCAAAGAATCCGGCGATGACAAGCATGACGTGAAAAAATTTGCATATTTCATCATTGATCGATCACCTGCGCATATCTTGCTAAATGGCCATCTCGGACAAAGGATCAACTCCCATGGATTCTTTATTGGTCAATTGCCCTTAACTACGCTACAACACCGGCATGCCACAATCCGCTGATACGAACGTCAAACGCAGCCGTGTGAATGTCCGTCGACCCGACGTCATGGAACTTGTCACCGCCGAGGTCGCCAAACATTACAAATCCTCGATTGTGGAGCGTCTGCGTGACCTTCACGGAGAAATGCAGATTGGCAACACCACGATCCGGCTTGCCGAGCAGTTCGGTTTTTGCTATGGCGTGGAGAGAGCCATCGATCTCGCTTATGCCTCACGCAAGGTATTTCCCGATCAACGCATTTTTCTCATCGGCGAAATCATCCACAATCCTGAGGTCAACCGCCAATTGGTGGACATGAACATTGTATCGCTACCCTGGAAGGAACTGAGCTCGGACTACGAGAATCTTACCGCTGATGATGTAGTCATCGTTCCAGCCTTCGGTGCGCCCACCCATTTCATGGATAAAATTGACGCCAAAGGTTGCAATATCGTCGATACCACCTGTGGCGATGTGATGAAAGTCTGGCGTCGTGTGCGCACATATGCCAAGGACGGCATCACCAGCATCATTCACGGAAAAGCCGGTCATGAAGAAACCCGCGCCACCGCTTCGCGCGCCATGGGCGAGGACGGCAGAGGTCATTACCTGATCATTCTCACTCTCGAAGACACTGAATACGTATGCCGCTATATCAATGGTCAAGGCAACAAGGTTGAATTTCTTCATAAATTCAGTGACGCCATGTCGCCGGGATTCGATCCCGACCTTCATCTGCTGCATGTCGGGGTCGCCAATCAAACCACCATGCTCAAGAGCGAGACGGAGGAAATCCAACGCCGCATCCGCGAGGCCGTCTCGCGCCGCGATGGTAATGCCGATCGCTTCCTTATGTTCGATACCATATGCGGAGCCACTCAGGAACGTCAGGATGCACTGTTCGACATGCTGCGCAAGCCGATGGACGTTCTCTTTGTGGTGGGTGGCTACAACAGCTCCAATACCACCCATTTGGTGGAAATCGGCGAACAATCACTCCCCACGTTTTTCATCCGTAATGCCGAGTGCCTGAAGTCACTGGAACAAATCGTCCACTATGATCTCCATGAGAAACGCGAGATCAGCAGCACGTATCCGGAATTTCTGTTAGGCGATCGTGCAGCAGTGATCGGCATCACGGCTGGAGCATCCTGTCCGAACAATCTGATCGAAGACACGATTGTAAAAATTCTCGACCTAAGAGGAATCGACCTCGAGCAACTCCGCAATACGCTAGGAATTAACGAATCGTAGACTATAACGATCGCTACCTGCTTAAAAAAAGTACCGGGAACAGGACTCGAACCTGCACAGAAAAATCCACTGGAACCTAAACCCAGCGCGTCTACCAATTCCGCCATCCCGGCGCGGGCTTAGTCTGTAAGAAGCTCCACAAGAGCGCAAGCATCGAATGAAAAAATCTTCTTGTTTCTGTCGAATCCCGCTTCACGGACGCGGATTCACCGATGCTGCAGAGGAACCTTCGTCCAAAATCTCCGTTTTCTCAGAAAATCATTGACAGCAGCGACGCATTGCTATGAGATCGAAACCAATCAATATTTAACAATTGACTGCGCAGCTGTCTGATTCTCTCCCCCTCCAACATTGAAATTTCTCCTGTTCAAGTTTTCTTGTAACGGAGCAATTTCCTCCTTCTGTATAAAATTTTATGAAATCAACGATTCATCGCTCAACGATTTTCGGTGCTCTTCGCATACTGCTCTCACTCGTATTTCTGTGGGATCTTGCTGTGCTTCCCTTGCGCGCTCAGACGGAAATTGCGCCAGTAGGCCCTTTTCGAGACCAGACGATACCATTGCAAGCAGGCTGGAATTCGATTTATTTGGAGATTGAACCGCGGAAAAGCAGTCCCAACGAGCTATTTCAAAATACCCCGATCGAAATTGTCGCATCCTACAATCGCCCGGTGACACCGATGCAGTTCATCGAAAGTCCGGACGACATTCTTCCCGATCGCAAAGGATGGAACGTCTGGTATGCACCACATCGCGAAGACGGAGTGCTCTCCAACCTGAATGCCATTCAAGCGCATCACGCCTACCTGGTCTTCAGCAAAACAGCATTCACATGGACCTTCACTGGAACACCTTACTTCGGATCTGTTCAGTGGCATCCGAATGCATACAGCTTGGTGGGATTTCCCCTCCACACCGAGCAAGCACCCACCGTGGCGGCATTTTTCGGTAACACGCCGGCCCACACCCCTTTGCGCATTTACCACATGGTTTCAGGCAAATGGACCAAAATCTCTGACCCGTCGCAAGTTCTGATGCAAGCGGGTGTCGCTTACTGGGCATATGGACAAGGAGCATCCTCCTTTTCGGGCACTTTCGATGTGTCCTTCGAGGGCAGTTCCACCGGCGGAATTATTTTCAGCAGCACCAGCATTTCTCGATCGATTGAAATCAGAAGCAAGTCCGCCTTCCCCCAAGATTTGAGTTTTTCACTTCAAGCAGGCGAGAACGGTTCATTGCCGATTTCTTACACCGCTCGCGTTCTCGAACTGCCGAATGACAAGGAAGAGATTTCGATTCCACTGACCAATGGCTCACGATTCGGTCCTCTGGAAGCCGGCAAAGCTTTTGTGTTGAATCTTGAAATCACCATGGATGCCCTGAATCAAGCTGTTGCTGGATCCACCCTGGTCATCACCTCCAATGCAGGTTCGAAAGTGGAAATCCCTCTTCTCTCCATTCGCCAAGAACTCAGCCCCACTCCCTGATCAGTCATTGTTCTTGGCTACATTTTCTATCACTCCTTTTATCATGAAAACGCCTCTACGTTTTTTCTCGTTTGGTTCCAGCCTGATATTGGCTCTCGGCAATCCTGCCAGCGCCTCCCACCCCTCACAGGGTTTGTGGGTCGGTGACGTCGCTCTGAACGCGGTGAACGAGGCGACAGGAGCCGTGGGCAACTCAAACACCTATGAGTTCAAAAACCCGGAAAATACCACTTCCACTTCTGACACTGCCGATCTTCGCCTGATTCTGCATGTCAATGGCGCAGGACAGGTCTCCCTGTTGAAGAGCGTGGCCATCGTCACCACCAATCAAAATACGGATGGATCGGCTAAAATTCTGCTCATCACGGATCCAAGCCTCTATCCGCAATTCCCTGGCATTGCCAAACGCATCGCTTCCGCATCCTTCGATTTTGGCAATCAAAGTGCCGTGAATGCGGTGCAAACGATCATCGATAATGCGACCAACACCGCCGTCGATTTCCTCATCGCCAATCCCAGCAGCACCGTGGCAGACATCCAGACGCATGTTGCTACAACATTGAATCCGGTAGTCTCCGGGGCCAACGTCAGTCTATCCTATCTGAATCGAGCAACGGGAAAAACCTCCTTCATCACCAGTCATTTTTTCTCAGAGCAAGATGTGATCACACTTGCCAATACCGTGGCATTGCAAATTCACAATGGCACCAAACGACTGTCGGACTTCGCCTTCAATCCTGTGGTGGACCAGGACTACCAGCCTTTTGCCAGTGATCCGCTGAGCGGCACATTCAACGCCTGCGTGTCGCAAGCGAAAATTCTGAAAGCGCAGAGTTTTTACGCAGACACCCGTGGCCTCGAAGCCATTGCAGGCGTGGTCTATGCCGCAGCTAGCGCTGCTCATGGCGCGAGCGCGGGCGGCGACATCAATCTGAAACAATCGATCGCTCGTAGCGCTGCGATCTATGCACGTCACAATGCCGCGGATACCGCACAGGCTTACAACCGTTTTTTGGCAGGCGATGCATTTCTCAAAATGCGTGCCGTCATACCCGACCTGGCAACCACCGCTGCAATCGCGGCAAAAGCAGCGAACATGAACAAAACAGAAATCGCCACCTCCGTCCGAGATTCCGTCACTCAGAATGCGGATGTCAGTGCCGCCTACGCGGCTGCGGAAACCCTGAGTAGTGAGTCGTTGTGGTCGGATATCCGCTCCTTGGACGCAGTCAATTCCATTGTCGCCACTGCCGCTGAAGCCGCCGCAGAGCAAGTCATGAACTCAATCAGCGGATCACTCCTGAAAAGTAAAATCGAAGAAGCCATTCTCAGCGCTGCGCTCGCCATCCCTGCCGCACCGGTATTTCGCGCCACTCCTTCTGCCGATTACACGGGATTTGTCAGCAATTCCAACTATTCCCAGGCCGCGACAACCGCGGCAAAAACCGCCGCAACCGAAGTCGCTTTTCAATACAATGCCGGTGTCAGGTCCGCAAAGGAATTGCGTTTTTACGCAAATCGAGCAGTCACCAAGTCGCTGACTTCCACCAGAGAAGCGGCAGCAGTCATTCCTCAGCATGAAATCAGACTCTTGGGCAATCTAGCTCCGGGAGCGACTCTCGAAGGATCTCTTCATTTGCCCGCTCTCGCGCCTACCAATCCTTTCATGCATCGCCGCCATCCTGACCACACGGAGGGCTTTCCCATTACCCGACGAATGGTGATCACCATGGATCCCACAGTGGTTGGCAACGCTGGATACGGCGTCCGCACGATTAGCGGTTCCTATTTTGAAGAAATCCATGGATTGCACAAACCTCTGGGTCCATCACAAAATATCGGTTTGCGAACCCGCGGAGTTTTTACACTCAATCGAATTTCTATCGTCGATACACTTAATTTTTGATTCAACTCCATCCGCCAACATAAAGAATCCTCCGTATGAAAAAGTTTTTGGCTCGAATCGCATGTTTTTTGGCACTCATCGTCATCGCACATGCCCAAGACAGCGGCACGCAGATATTTCTCAAGTCCATTCCCTCCGGCTTTCAAACGGTTGCCGTGAAACATGACGAGGATGGCAATACTTACATTCTCGGCAACCGCTCAGGTGCAGCCGTCATTACGAAATTTGACGCGTCCGGCAGCAATATCACAGGTCAGGACGTGAGCATCGCAAACTTTAACGCCGTGGCTTTCGAAGTCGTGGGCAAAGGCTCCGCAGGGTCGATCTATGTGATTTCCTCCAATGAAGCCAGAAAATACAATTTTTCTGGCAATTTGCAGGGCACTTACAGCATCACGACGCCCGCCAACGCGGTCGCGTCCGACATCGTTTACACGAAGGCAACACAGCGTGTTTTCATCGCCATGAAAGCGACCGGTTCGGCTCCAGTTGTTCAAGTGCTTGACCCCAATTTGTCCGCCATCCGCGCCTTGAACTTGCGAGATCTTGGCTCCACGGGATCGACACTGCGTTCTTTAGCAGTCGACGATTCCGGTGCGCTTTATGCTGTAGGACGCACGGGCAGTGATGCTGCGGCTGTGACCACGGGAACAGCGAGCATCACGTATACCGCCACTACGCCCAGCCAGCTGGCGGCAAACAGTCACTATCTGGCGAAAATCAATGCCGATTTTGGAAGCTACACGGTTTTCAAACCCGAGAGTTTCCTCACTTTGAATGATATCCGTTTTTCGCGAGGCTGGATTTACATGCTGGGACTATCCTCAAACGATGGCAAAATGCGCTTGGAGAGACGTGACAGCACTCTTGCCAGTGCCAACCGGTCGGCAATCTTTGAAAATACCCGCTACTCCGAGACAACGGGAGCGAGCCCTATCAACCTCAACAAATTTGGCCTATCTGCTGATGCATCGGACAACGTTTATCTGACAGGTTATTTGCCTGTTGGCACGACAAAATTCCTTGATGGTAGCAGCCTAAACACGGAATTCAAGAGTGTGGCTACCACAACCGAGTCGGCATTCGTGGCCAAACTCAATTCCGAGTTTCGCTATCAGTGGGTAAAATCTCCGATCATGAGCCCCTTTCCCACCATGGGAAATAGCTTGGATGTATCGTGGGATGCCAAATTGTCTCGACTGTGGTGGTCGGGAAGTTTCGAGGGAGCTAACGGACTCACCATGCAAGAAGGCTCGAGCACGACTACGGAGAAAAAACTCCCTGTTGAAACCACCAGCTCTCAGGGTTTCGTGGCAGCATTCGAGCCAAACGGCGCATTCACTGAAGTTGTCAATTTCCGCCTCACCACGGAGTATGCAGCAAATCGCGTATTACTGAATGGCCAAGTCATCAATAACTCCGGAAGCACGCAATCGTTGATTCTCAATTCTGACATCAACATTCAATCACCTCGCATCGTCTATCAGTGGGACAGCGCGCCGGTGGTCGGCGGAACAAGGCCTGATTTTGAAACCGACGACATCGAGAACAAAGCCATCACGATCAACAACGCCGATCGCCGTAACACATTTCTGAATTTCTCTGTCAACAGCGTCGTCCAGGACAGCAATGCCACGGTATACAGCTTCAAACTCACCCAGAACACAGCCGTTCAGCTCGAATGGTTGGCGGAATATGCGCTGACCGTGGATTCGAATTTGGACACAACGGTAAGTCGGGCCACCGTTCCACCCAACAACACACCGTTTGTGAGAGCACTCTCGTCAAAAGCCTCCGGCAACCCCATCCCCGCCGTAGGCAAGCACTGGATTCGCAAAGACTCTCCCGTGGTATGTGAAATCGACGGTGCTCTCGAGGACTTGGTAGCGCACCCGGGCTTGGCCATCCGCTGCGTGCCGTGGCGATATCGGGTGAGTGGTGCTGCCACCGCATCGGCCGGAGGAAATTCTCGTACATTTGCCACTGTGGCACCGAGACAACAAATCCCCGAATTTTCCATGAGTGGTCCCGCCAGCATTGTCTATGACTGGAAACTGCAATACGGAATTGACAATACCGCGAGTGATCTGGCCGCCAACCCCGAATTGCTCGTGGAAATGAGAGCGGAACCTCCGAATGTCACCGTCCCGCAAACCAACAAATTGGGCAACGGCGTGTCTTGGTATGATGATGGAACCAAAGTATTGATCGGTGCCCCACGCGGAATGAATCTCAATTCGGGACCTTTGGATCTTGCGGGTTGGATCAACGGCGACAATTTCATTTTCAGTCCATCCGAAGGCAATTTCTCTCCGACGTTAGCAGACCCGCTCAGCGATGCGCAAAAGAACGCCGGCTTCATGGCTTTCACCTACAATGGAAAACCCTACTTGGGCAGGGAGATGGTATTGGATCGACCAGCTCGCGTTGTCTGGAACTACAGTGAACGCATCATTCAAAAAAATCTATCCATCGGACGTTTTGTCGAGTTCACCGATCAAGAGGTCAGTGAGTTTGGCCTGATCCTCACGAGTGCGCCAACGCTAGCCTCTTCCCAACAGGGAGGTCCTACATCGAACGACTTCATCTGGGACAATGTGGCAAAAAAATTCTTCCCCGTTCGGCCTGTGGACATGGAGCTTCTCTGGCCAGCCATCAATCAGCGCACGGTGAAAGTGCGCATCAATCCCTCTTTCAACACGGTCAACTACAAACACATTGCCTCCACACCTGCGGTGCAGCTGGTACCACAACCACCTGCCGGACAAGCAAGGGATTTGATTTATCAAAAAGTCGCATACACGACCGCCGGTGCTGAAGTCGACAACGATAAAGGATTCACCGCGTCAGGAGCTGGCTGGAGCGTGATTCAGTTCAGCAGAATCACGCCTGCGGGTCGGGGAGGCACATCACAAAGTGTCGTGGAGCTGAAAGTCGTTCAAACCAAACTTTGGAACACCGATGCCCCGGCCACAATGAATGCCAACATCGGCACCAAAATCACAAGTAATCTTGACAAAGCTGGATTGGGAACGGGGTATGTTTTCTTTGCCAAGGCACGCTACAATCCTTTCATTTATGATCGCACCCGTTTCGCCGGAGCATCCATCTGGAACAAAACCACACCTCCAGGCCCGGTGATTCCGGTCAACCAGAACCCCACAGCCAGCGTTGCGAATCAGGACTTGATGGTCGTTGTTTGGTATGATGATCCTTCCACCAACGACTACCTGCTATGGCCTTATGCAGCTCAGCAATACAATCCCCAGTGGCCAACAGCAACGCCACGAATCCTGATCTCCAGCGGTTACGGCAGTGAGAGTGTGGGAGCAAATGGCGCGGATCAGGTGGTGGTTCCTCAATTCTCCTACAAAGGCCAAACAATCACAGCCGCGACTACCTTCGATCTAGGGCGTTTCGATCAAGTGCAAATTTACCAGCAACCCTCCCGCGATTCGGCCGGTTTCAACCCGAATGAGGAACACGCTTTGATGGCGCCTTCCCAGCGGTTTGCCTCCGTAGCACCGCGTCCGTCAGCAGCGTATGCACTGCGAAACAACGATCTGAACGTGACGACTGCGGACTCGACCTACACTTCCCACCCATACGTCTTGGTTCAATTTCTGGATAAAACGGACAACGAATTCAAAATGACCGTTTTGCATGTCCAACTAGAAGACACACAAAAGTATCCCAATGGTTTCACATCCACGGTCAAAGCAGGAGAGCCTGTCATCCCCTTTTATCCTCTTGGGATCGTCAGTGGCGCTCAACTACCGATGCAAAATTACGCCAAAGAATCGCAAACCAATCGTCTTGTCTATTGGAAGGACCATAAAAACACCGCATGGGCGGTTTCTGGAGGCGGCGAATTCACCGGCTACTTTTACTACCCTTTGTCTCCGGACTTCTGGTGGCCGAACAACGAGAAAGAAGTGGGCACTCCCGTCGCATGGTTGCCGACCGCAACAAGCGAAATCAGCAAACAGGCGTTTGATATCGATTACACCCGCGTTGACCAGACACCTCTGGCGAAAGGTGTGGTATACACCACCACATGGCCGCTCACGGTTCCGACCATCAAGGTAGGAGAAACCCTGACTTTCTCAGGCGGTGAATACGCCTCCGACAATCCGGGCAATCCCGGACTTCCCGGGGTATTGGCATGGGCGTCTGGAGAAGTGGTCTATGACAGTTTGAATCCCGACATGCGCGAAGGAACGGACAATCCCGACGGTCACACATTCGATCGGTATACCGCACGCATGATATCCGCACTGGAACAAAGATCAGTCTCCTTGCCATTGAGCAAATTCCCGACAACACTCCTTCCTGCCACAGGGCGCACCCGTGTGATTGGCACGTTCTATCAATTCGAACAGTTGTCATCCTCCCTCAAAAAACGCGTATTTTTCGATCCTCTCACCGGACGTCTTTTCATCAAAGGACTGGTAAACGACAAAGACGCCGGTGATCCGACTCTGACTGCCGCCCCACCCGCCGTGTATTTGTTGGAACCAAACATTCTCACCCCCACCGAACTGGACGAATTGAATGGAACCAGCAGCAACAGCCCTTTTCGTGATCTTGCGTCCAACAAGAATTGGACGGACGCGGTAAGCGCTCTTTATCGCATCAGTCGGAACCCTAATGCGAAAACCGCAACAAACGAGAACGGACTGACAGACGCTCGTGTCACGCTCGCTGCTGAATATACTGTCGGGTTGGAAGTACAAAAAAAATTCAATGCCAACACTAAAGTAACGACATCCGATGCCGAGCGAGCACAATCCCTCAAAGCAAAAGGTCCCGGCTTGGCACTGGTAACCAATCCGGATTATCTGGATCCAGCCAAAACCAATCTCCCCGATGTCAGTTACGTGACTCTTGCTGAAAACAATGATCCGGCTTTGGGCGGAGCGCCTGTAGTCTTGCATGTCATCAAGGTCGATCGCCGACAACGTTATCGCGGCGCGGTCAAGGTGATCCTTTCCAACAATGTTTTTGATGAAAACATCATTCTACGACACACTGGAGATTTCGGTGCCAATCCCCAGGACTTGGTTTTTGATTGGTGGTATCGGGTGGAAGACGGAACCACTGCGCCAACTCCTGACGCAATTCCTGCAGGCCAAACCAATCCTTGGAAGCTGTACGTGGATCCATCGGGCAACCAAGGAGCCAGATTTTTCCAACTGACACTCAAGGGCAATCCACAAGCACCGGAACTTCTCTTGTCAGATTCCCTGTGGTATGTGCGATATCGCCATCGCAACGAAATACCAAGCAATCCGATTTCATGGTCGAGAACACCAGCGATTCCTTACGAATGGGCTGGCGCGGGCAACTCCCGGCCAGGCGACTACCGCCCGCAACTGGCGATGGGTTGGGTGAAACGGGTTCTTGATGCGGTAAATCCCTACGAAGCAAGAATTCGCGACTTCACGGGAGACAGCCCCGCGACCTACTCCAGCATGATCAGCCAGTTCGGTCAACGTTATGAAGGCCCTGTCGCTCTCAATCCGGACAAAAATGTGATCGAAAATGTGGGGTTGATCGAGTTGTATTCCACCATTCTCCACCGTGCGCGGAGCTTGAGCATTGACTTGTCGACGCCTGTATCCACTCCAGGCATCTCGAACGCATTGATGCTGGCATCCACGAGATTGGCTGATTTTTACATGCTGCTGGGCAACGAAGCATATGTCGATGCCAAGGACTCTGCAGTAGGTCTGTCAACGGACAATCTGTTATGGGGGGACATTACACCGACCATCTTCACCTTCCAGAACCAGGTTGACACCCAACTCGGCGAGGAGCTCGCGCTGTTGCGCGGAGTGGATGACTACAAAGCCAAGCCTGTATACAATCGGCTTTTCTGGAATTTCACCAAAGGAGAAGGAGAAGCGGCCTATGCCATGTCTTACAATATTTCCGATGTGAACCGCGATGGGTTCATCGATGAAAAAGACGCCATGATCCAATATCCCCAGGGACACGGAGACGCATGGGGACACTACCTTTCGGCCATTGGCGGGCAGTATCGCTTGCTCAACAACCCCTTCTTCAATTGGGTATCCCGCTCGGAAATGTACAATCTGATGGATATCGTCATGGATGTTGATTTTCTGGACGAAAGAAAGTTCGCCCAAGTGGCAGCTGCCAAAGCAAAGGCCGGCGCAGAAATCGTCAATCTGACCTACCGTGAAAGCTATGTTGACGACCCAGAGGCACAATGGCAGGGCTACATCGATACGGATCGGCGGCGAGCTTGGGGTGTCGAAGGCTGGGCCCGCAGAGCGGGTCAGGGAGCTTACTTCGACTGGATCACGGCCAATGCCTTGATTCCTTCGGTTCACCCGAATTCGAGTTACACTGGCATTCGCAAAGTGGATCGCACCTCAGTCAAGGACATCGCCGTTGTCTCCGCGCAAATGAACGCCATTCAACAAACCTATGATGACGCGAACAACGGATACAACCCGCTGGGCATCTCCGGCAATACCGTTCCATTTGACATTGATCCAGCCATGCTTGCCGGAAATACCGGCGTGAGTCACTTCGAGCAAATGTACGATCGGGCCATCCACGCCTTGGACAATGCCAAGTTCGTCTTCAGCAATGCCAATCGCATTCAAAACATGTTGCGCAACAAAGACAATAACGAGGTTGAGTTCCGTCGCTCGGTATTTGAGGAAGACATGCAGTATCGCAATGAGCTCATTGAAATTTTCGGCAGTCCCTACGCGGGTACAATTGGCTCAGGTAAAGCCTATCCCGAAGGTTACAATGGTCCAGACACCAGTCTTTACATGTATGTCGACAGACAGTCTCGCGAGATCACGGCAAGAACCGTGCCGGGCATCACGGCTGGCTTTATGTCGGACGTGACAGGCATCGGCGGCAAGCTGAACGAATTGACAAAAGAAGAAATGCGAAAAACCTACTCATCGTCGTTTGCCAATGGCAATCCTGCGGACTGGTTTAAGAACTTCGGGGAAGTGAACTACGTGACAACGGACGCGAACGGCATTTCATTCAGCACGGCGGAAAATGCCAACAGGGTGCCTTTGGTAAACATGCAATTGCCGATCAAATCTTCGGGCTACACTTTCGAGGCACCGGCAACATGGGGTCAGCGTTCTGCTCCCGGCGAACTGCAAATGCAAATTTCCGCCATGATCCAGCAAGAGGCAGAACTGGCCAAGGCGATTGCCGCTTGGGATGCGTTCCAAGGTCCGGTGGTTCGTCAATTGCGACTGATTGTGGCTCAGGTAGAAAACGATCGCAGCATCCGTCGTGCACTGGCGGGCAAAATCGCCAACAACACCGTGCTCGGAGGCACTCTGGTGGGACTCAATTCTCTAAGCAACTACCTCGCCTTCTTTGCCGAACTCGCTCCGAACGTAGCCAAAAATCTCGAGCAATTCATTCCCAAGAACCTTCCCACAGCAGGTTTCTCTTTCTCATTGGGCGATTCCTTGGCGCCATTACGCGGTGTGAAATATACTTTCGCCCAAATTCTTGAAGGAAAGCTGAAAGCCAATGTCGTGGCAATCAAAGGAGTCATCGATTTGATGACACTGACCAAGGAATTGATCGACATGGGGCTCGATTATGACATCGACGGGCTTGAACGTGACTTTGGATTGAAACAATCTCTGGTAGAATTGGAAAACATGATTGGTGACGAAGCGATTCTGCGAGTTGAGGTTTTCCGTCAGCAGGAATCCTTGCGTGAAATGTCGGATCGCTATCGTGCCACTCTCCAGCGTGGAGCTCGTTTGATCGACGAGAGAGAAGCATACAACAAGAGAGTGGCCGAATTGGTGCAGCGCAATCGCTACGCGGACATGAGCTTCCGGGTCGCTCGCAACGCCGCGCTCAGTCGTTACAATGAAGCATTCAACCTCGCGGCGAGATACACATATCTGGCAGCAAAAGCCTATGATTACGAAACCAATTTGCCTGCGGAAAATCCCGGATCGGCGCGATTGATGCTAACCAAGATCGTCCGTGAGAGAAACCTGGGCTACATCTGGGAAGGTGGTTTACCCGCTCAAGGCTACGGCGGTCTGGCAGACCATTTGGCCACCATGAAAGAGAACTTCAACGTTCTGAAAGGGCAATTGGGTCTTAATAATCCCCAGTCAGAAACCGGACGTTTTTCACTACGGGGTGAGCTTTTCCGCATCAGTCCTGACGAGTCGGGTAACACCTCCTGGCGCGATACATTGGCGAGCAAAAAAGTCGCCAATTTGTGGGACATGCCTGAATTCCGTCGCTACTGTCGTCCATTCGCAGCCTATGACCCAGCGGTGCCGGAACCGGGGCTTGTCATTGATTTTAGCTCCATGGTGGCAGCTGGCAAAAATTTCTTTGGCAAATCGCTCGCTGGTGGCGACAATGCCTACGATCCTACAAATTTTTCCACAAAGATCGCATCGGTAGGTGCTTGGTTTGAAGGATACGTGAGTGATGGTTTCAGCACCGGTCTATCGCAAACACCACGCATCTACCTGGTGCCGGTCGGATCGGATGTGATGACATACCCGTCCGATGAAAAACTGGGTGTTCGCATGTGGAAAATTCTTGATCAAAAGGTGCCAGTTCCTTTTCCGATCACGGGCTCCAATCTGGGGGATCCGCTGTGGCGTCCGCTTGATACCTTGGGCGGCACCGATGGCGAGTTGCGACGTTTCTCCAGTTTCCGCGCCTATCCGGACAGTGGATACTTCAGCCAAGGGGAAATGACCTTCGACACACGATTGATTGGTCGCTCCGTATGGAACACCCGCTGGTTATTGATCATACCGGGAAGAACCTTGCGGTCTGATGCCAATGCCGGTCTGGACACGTTCATCGAAAATGTCACGGACATCAAACTGTTCTTCCAAACATACGGCATGTCCGGAAACTAACATCCTCCCCGTTAACATTATGAAAAACATCCTATTGTTTTGCCTAACAGCTTTGACGGTTGCGGTTCATGCGCAAGGAGCCGATCAGGCGACTGTGCCCGAGCCTTCCACTTTGATCTTCGGCAAGGTCATTCACAGCGCCTTCGGTCATGAGCACCAGCTCACCGAAGGCACTCTGACCTGGACGCTGCGCGATTCGACCGGCAGGAATTACACTTACACCACGGAACTCGAAGACATCCAAGGGGTCTATTCTTACCGCATGTCGCTGCCGCATCAGGCTCTGGCATCGGGGCTTTCGGTGGACTCATCCGTGATTCCGCTTCAGGCGAATGAGATTCGCTACGAATTTGTTTCCATCAGCCTGAACGGTGCGCCAGTGGAGGTGATGACGGGAGGTCAGAAATTTCTCGACATGGTCCAAAGCTCACGTGCCAGCACCTATCGGATCGATCTTCGAACAGGAGAGCCATTGCTCGACACGGACGGAGATGGCATGCCCGATTGGTGGGAAAAAAAACATGGTCTGGACTGGCAGATTCCTGATTCCCAAGTAGACCGCAGTGGGGATGGATGGACCAATTTGCAAGCCTATCTCCATGGCGCGGATCCGAACAGGGACAATCGGGTTCCGACGCTGCTGACAAAGGAAATCCAAACCTATGCAAGTTCCGAGAATGGCATTTGGTTGCGTGTCATTGATACCGATACCACACCAAACAATCTTGTCTTCACACTCGGCAATCTGCCAGAGGGTGGTAAAATGTTTTTGATTTCGAACAACGGTAGTCGCAGTCCGCTTAGCTCTGGTTCCACCTTCCATCTTGGTCAATTACTCGAAGGCAAGGTCATATTGATTCAGGAAAATCCCGCGATCGAGAACAGTTCACTCACCGTCTCTCTCACAGACGGCAACTCCCCTTCCCAATCGTTTACCGTCGGAGTCAATATTTTCTCTCCCGATCATAGCCCATCCGCAACAACACCGGCTCCTGCGTGGTGGCGGCAGGAGAATACTGTTTTTACAGCTTACTGGAGCATGCGCGAAAATGTCCTCAATGGAAATTTCATCGAATCCTCGTTGCTTTATTTTCTCGGTAGCAACCACGGTTGGACACTCTGGGATCAACGCGATCAAACCCTGCCTGTGAGTCTTTTGACGTCAGGAAACAGCAAAAACTTCATACTCGGCGGTCAAATGAATGACACACTCACCGGCGGTGCTCTGGAGGACATTCTCCATGGAGGCAAAGGAACAAACAGGCTTCGCGGAAACGCAGGATCCGACCTGTTCATTGTCAACAAATCCGGATCGGAAATCATCGAGGATTTTAACATGCTCCAGGATGTATTGGATCTGGGCAGCTTATTGCGCGGAAAAACCGGCAATCTCAATACCTACCTCGCTGTTCAACCCATCACGGGTGGCACGGAAATCAAAATGAATTTCTCCGGCTCTGGTATGAATTATTCTGACGCCAGCATTCGTTTGGAGGGAGTCAGCATCGTGCAAGACGATCTCCATCGCTTGTGGTCCAATGGCCAACTTCTTCTCGGAAGCGTAACGGGGTTTTCCTCGGTGTCGATCGAAGGCTTGCCGACAGTTCCCCTGGAAGAAGGCTTTTCCATTGCTACACTCACGTTACGTCGCCGTGGGCCTGTGTCTCAACCACTCACGGTTGCACTGCAAATTTCAGGAAGTGCCACCAATGGTGTCGACTGCACCATGATTCCTACCAACGTGACTTTTGCTGCCGGAAGCGCAACCGCAGAGGTTTCGGTAGAACCGCTGACGGATGGTCAAACAGAGGGTACGGAGATCCTACAAATTCAAATCGTCTCTGGCAACGGTTACGTTTCCGGCGCGATAGCCAGTGGCCAACTGCAATTCGTCGATGCTCTTCAAAGGTTTAACATCGCGGCGGATGACAAGATTGCCATTGCAAACGGACAACCGGGATATTTTGTGATCACTCGCTCCGCCGCAAACAGCAGCCAGATCCAGATCCGTCTTGATGTCAGTGGTGCCATCGCAGGCACGGATTTCACCAGTTTTTCCACTTTGGTGACATTCGGTTCCTACGAAACCCATCGTTATGTGGAAATTTTCGCCCGTTCTGTCGGAGAGCTTGCAGGTACGGAAAAAAGCAAACTATTGACCGTATCCATCCGACCGTCGTCGACCAATCTGTATCTGCTGGGCAATTCCCCTTCTGCCGGTATGCGGTTGTTGTCCGAGGAACAGACTCTCGATAGTTGGAGCAGTCAACAGATCGCGTCCACCAACTCCGCTGGTCCTTCATCTCTCAGCAGCACACCCGTATCCCCGCGGACAGGCCTGCAAGTTTTGCTGGAATATGCTTTCTCCTACGGGGTGAATCTGAACGACGGCGTTTCTGCGCAAGAACGTGATTTGGTCAATCCCCGGCTCACCCGGGACGCTACAGGTCTCTATTTCGAATTCAACAAGCGCCTGAACGACCCTCGGCTCGAATACATTGTCGAACGCTCATCTGATTTAAAAACATGGCACAGTGATCCCTCGCTTTTTTCCCATGTGACGCTTCCCACGAATGATCAGAACCGCGGACGTGTCCGTTACCGCGTGCCACAACTTCCGAACCAAGACATGCCTTACGTTCGCGTGCGAGTGACGGAGTGCCCCTGAAATCAAAATGCCATCATCCCCGATGTTTTCCTTTGACTCAAACATCCCCGAAAAAATCCTATCGCAAGCCACATTCATGGTCTGTGCGATGGCACTGGTGACGTCTTGCGGTCAAAAAAAGCCTATGAAGACGGCAACCGATTCCACAGCCATCGAAGTGGGGCATCAATCCATCGACTTGCGCGACTTACAAGCCGATCTCGATGATCTTTCCCGCCGACGCAATCCCGAGGCGCAAGATCCACAAAAATTCATCTCTGGATCCGTGGAACGGCTCACTGCTCTGGAACGCGCTCACGAACTCGGTCTCGACAGAGAAAGAGACCTGCGTCGCCAATGGGAGAATCTGCTCATCGGAAGATTGTATCAGCTGGAATTGGAAAAGAAATTGTCCCAGATTGAAGTGAGTGATGCGGAAATTGAGGCATACTACGAAACTCAAAAATCGTCGTATGGTCGTCCTGCACAAATCCATATTGCGCTGCTCCATCTTTCGACGAGTCCAAAGCAGAGTGAAGAGAATCGTCGACAAACCCGTGAACGGATGGAATCAGCGAGGAAGTTGGCGACGGACATTCCGACTGATATCCAAGGTTTCGGAAAACTCGCGATGGAATATTCGGAGGAAGCAACGAGTCGTTTCAAAGGGGGCGACATCGGTTGGCTCCAGGAGGGTGCATCGCAGTATCGCTGGCCGAGGGAGGTGGTGAAGGCGGCATTCGCACTTCAGGAGATAGGTGCCATGAGTGAAGTCATTGAGGCGGAAGATGGATGCTATCTGTTGAAGAAGCTTGATTTCCGAAATGCCTCTACCCCACCGCTGGAAGGAAGATTCCGCAGCTCCATTCGAAACAGCCTTCTTGATGACAAGCGAAAAACGCTGGAAAAAGAGCTCAAAGAATCATGGAGCAAAGCATATCCCGCCACCATTCACCAAGAAGTCATCAAACAACTTTCCTACAAAAAACAACCGGTTCTCGATCAGAATTTCACGGAACCCTGATTACATGATCTTCATTCCATCCCCACTTTTATCATGCGAAAAATTTTCCTAAAAAAAGTAATACCATTTTGGACCGTGGCAGCAATCGTAGCGCTTGGCACGTCGACACAGACCCACGCTGCGAATGCGGCACCCATGATCAGCAATATTGACAGCACGGTGCTGGCGATCAATGACAATAGCACAGGATCCATCCCCTTTTCCGCGGCAACCATATCCGATGCCGATGCCGATCCAATCCTGCAACTTACCATCAGCATTTCGCCATCCGGTCGCGGCACACTGAAGAGTGAATCGTTCATCACCGATGCGGGCGGCGGGTCATATACCGTCAGTGCGGCCAGTACCAGCCAACTGCAGAGCCGTTTGCGGACCATCCAATTCATTCCTCCGAGCAATCTTGTCGCTCCCGGTTCTACGACAACGGCGACTTTGGGAATATCTCTCAGCGACGGAGCTTTGACAGCGACGGCGAATCGCAATGTGGAAATCACCTCGATCAACGATGCTCCCAGCGTGGTTGTGGGCAGCACTCTTTCCTTGAATGACAACCAATCGAACCAAGCCATTTTCTCGGCGGCAACCATCAGCGATGCTGATTTGAATCAGAATGCCACGGTTACCGTGACTTTTGACGCGAGCAAAGGTTCGTTCGCAAATCCCGGTGGAACAACCTTCAGCCTCAGCGGATCTGGCAGCAACACTGTTCTAACACTGCCGACCCAAGCTTTCAGCTCGGCCCAGAGCGCGTTGCGAGCGCTGTCGTTCACTCCCGATTCAAACCAGGTTGCGGTGGGACAATCCGAGTCTCTTGATTTTGCTATTGCCGTTTCGGACGGGACGGAATCTGACACCGCGACAAAAAACGTCAGTGTGGTTTCCATCAATGACGCACCTTTCCTTTCGCCTACCACGGCACGCAGCGCCACCATATCAGCGACAGCGACGGCAAGTCCTTTCGGCGATATATCTGTGACCGATGCTGATATCGAAAGCACATCGGAGCCCATATCCCGCTTCACGGCAAGGATCGCCCTGTCTCCCAGTCCCTACGGCTCTTTCAATGATGGGTTTTTCAGCGCTACATCAGACAATCCGGCTGTATTCACCTATTCCGGAACCCGTGCACAAGTGCAAAGCGCGATTCGTGGTGCCAGCTTTGTCGCCCCGCAAACCATCAATACGTATACCCTGACACTCACAGTCCTTGATTCCAGCGATGCGAGCTCAGCGTCTGTCACCGCCACTTACAATGTACGACAACCCAGCCCCGGAATGACGGGACTGCAAAATGGTCAGACGGTCGCGGATAATTCCACCATCAGTCCTTTCAGCACCGCATCCTTCAATAATTTCGGTGAAGGTGATCGATACATTGAAATCACCTTGGATCAAGATGTGAAAGGCACCTTTGAAAATCTCGGTGGTTTCACGAAATCACCATTTCCCGCCGATTCAAGCAACACTTTCACCTATCACATGATCGCCAACTCGACACTGGCGACGAATACCATCCGCAGCTTGCGTTTCCGCCCTGCTGCCAATCGGATCGTTGGCATCAACGAAATTGTGGGATTCAATATCAAAGTTCGACAAATACCCAGCCCGATCAACGCCGTCATCAACCCGAATGATCCCGACAATCCACCACAGAGCACGGACCAGATTTCCGTCACGGTATTTCCCTTCAATGATGCTCCGACCATCCTAGGAGCCAGCCAGGATATTTTCATCAATGACCAGGAGACGGCGATCCCGTTCACACCCATCTCCGTAGCCGACACCGACGAAGCAGGAAACCAGACGATTCAGTTGAATATCACACTGCGCGGTGAAGACCCCGTAACGAAAGCACCCAGAAATGGCGGAGGTATTCTCAATGCACCTGTGGTCACAGACAAGTTCACCACCTCCGGTACAGCTCCGAACATCACGTATCGATTGACGGGCACTCCCGCAGAGGTCACAGCGCTATTGCGCTCATTGATTTTCGTGCCAGATCAATTCCGCAACTCCATCGGGCAAAGAGAAACCATACGCTTCACCATTGCTGCCGATGATAAAAAAGGAGGAACCTCCCAATACACCCAGGCGCGTGTCACGGTTACCACCGTCACAGGAGCTCCGGAAATTTCGGGGATTCCTGCACTCGCATTGCAGCCGTATGCGGTGCCGACTATCACCTCCAATCAAACCATGCCATTTCAAGGGCTGGCGGGATTTTTGATACAAGACAATGACAGCTCACTGACACTAACGTTGCAACTCGACAATGCAGCAAAAGGAACGTTTCAAACCACTGCGAGCTTCCAGAACGCAAGCCCCGGAGTCTACACCATGACCGGCTCTGCGGAAGAAATCACCGCGCAGTTGCAAAATCTTACCTACAACATCGATCCAGAATATTCTTTTCCTGCAGATCAGCCCGGGCTGACCACTTTCACATTGAATGTGTCTGATGGAACCAACACAACCTCTGCAGTATACACCATCTTCACACGCGAACGCAATTCATCTCGCATTGTCACGAACAACCGTAACGAGGGTGATGGAAGTCTTCGCGATGCGATCCAACGAGCAAACGACGGAGACACAGTGGTGTTTGATTTCGCAGATCAAGATTTCCCAGCAACCATCACTCTCGATCAGCCCATTCCGGTGCTTAAGGACATCCAGATCGTCGGATCAGGTGTCAACAAACTCAGCATTTCAGGAGGTGACACCACGGGTCTTTTCACCGTGGCTGAAGGAGCCACGCTGACTCTCGAGCAACTGACATTGTGCAATGGTAACGCTGCTTCCTATGGTGGAGCTGTAGCGGTTGACTTCGGATCCCGATTGATTGCCCGCTATTGTGAGTTCCGCGACAACTCCGCGGGACAATACGGTGGCGCGATCGATGTATTTGAAGGCGATCTGATTGTGGAAAACTGCCTTTTTGTGGACAACCATGTCACCGGGACCTTGGCTGATGCTGGGGGAGCGATCTCTGTATTTTCGGTGTTTCCCTCCTCGATCGTTAACTCTTCTTTCGTCAACAATCGCCAATCCAACCCCAGTGGACTTGGTGGCGGCGCTGTCTATGTCCAAAATTCAGACATCAGTCTCTTTTTCCCCTTTCACATCCGTCATTGCACCTTCAAGGACAATACGGACAGCGCAGGAAATGCTCATGCCATCCTCTCCAGTTCATCGGGCACCCGCGTCAATCTGGCAAACAACATTTTGGCATCGACCGCCAGTCCCGTGATTAATGTCATTGGCGGCGGACGTTTTGTTACTGCTGGCGGTAACATCGCTACCGATGCTACAACGACCACCTACCAACAGGGGGGAACGAACATCACACTGCTCAATCATGCCAGCGACAAAAGGTCAACTGATCCGCTGATCGGAAATCTCGCTTTTCATTACGGAGCCACACGCACTTGCCTGCCGCTGGTTGGTAGTCCGGCGATTGATAAGGCGGTATCCTTGGCATCTGACATTACACCGGGGACGGACCAAAGGGGATTCTGGCGGCCCACTGGAACCGGAAGTTTGCGCGACATCGGTGCGCATGAAGTATCCACATTCCGCCGGATCAATATCAACGAAATTCACGTGAGCGATGTGGCTGGCGCGGATTTCATCGAATTCTACAACCCAAGAGATTCGGAAATCCTCGACATCAATGGTATCAGACTTTGGATTGATGGAACACTGGTGCATACCTTTGGTAGCAACGTGCTCACCCCAGGTTCGGGATTTGCCTGGATATCACCGATCGACCTCAATCCCGAGAAAGGCAGGATCGAATTGCGTAACGCCGCCGGTCAACTGATCAATGCGGTCGATTACGCGGCTACGTTCTATGACCACAATGGATTGGTAAACACAGATGATGTGTCGATCAATCGATATCCGCGTTACGAGGGAGGCTTTCTTCCCCATACGCTGGTGGAATCGCGCATTACGGACATTTCTCCGGGAATTACTGAAAATTCGCCAGGGGACGATGTGGATGGTTCGCCTCTGGGGGGAGGAAATGCGCCACCTCTCGCATTCGCATCGCCGGAAGATCTCCCCTCCTACACGACCTATGCCAATGAAGTTCTGATACCGGATGTGCTGGCAAACGACATTGATTTTGATCGCACCGACACTTTGAAGATTACCGAAATCATGTCGGTTTCCGCGTCCGGAACGGTGAACAACCAAGAATTGCAGAACCTTTCGGGGGACGGCCAGATCACCCTAACGGATTTGCCCAACTCACTCAAAACGATCGCGCCAAATGGGGCGACAGTAACGATCAGCTCAGACGAGAAGAGCATCCAATATGACCCTCGGGCTTCTTCCTTGATGATCGGACTGGCGGAAGACCAAACCATCACCGACGTCCGCGGTTATAGCATTCTGGACTACAATGAAACCGATACCCCGCAATCGCGCGGGGTTGATACCAGCAAAAAAGCCGCAAACATCGAAAAAGCGACTTCGTGGTTTGCCGTGACCGTAGTCGGCGTGAACGAATCGCCCACTCCGGTCAGTGACATGGCCGCCACCAGAGAGAATCATGTTTTGCGACTGCTTGCCAACGCACCTCTCCTGAGCAGTCCTGGTTTTTCGTTCGGTGACCTGCCGGAGAATTTTCAAGAGTTCGACGCGACAGGTTCTCCCGTGACATTGATGCCGGTTCATCCAACCGTTGCCATTTTGGAAAACGACAATGATGTTGATAGCGACGATGACAAGGACACTCTGATTCTCGGGGCCGTGCATACGACCGAGGTTCCTTCGAATCTACTCGAAGCTACAAGCGAACTCGGGGCGCGGGTGGTTCTAGACATTCGCGAAAACCGCAACGAAACCAACATCGTCTATGACCCAAGACAATCTTCCTACCTCAACTCCTTGCGCGATGGAGAGATTGCCACGGATTCATTCTACTACTCGGTGTTCGATCGGCACGGCGCCCGTGGAATTGCGAAAATTGTCATAACGGTAACAGGAGTGAACGACATTCCTGTGGCCCGCAATGATGGGACTCGATTCGTCTATCAAAAAGAAATGTTGCCCATCACTCATGCAAGCCTTCTCGCCAACGACTCCGACATCGATACCAAGACCGTAGGCCAAAGTGACGAGATCGTGATCAAATCAGTCGATACAACCAGCCAATTGGGCGCTACTGTGGCTCTCAACGGCAGCACGATTGTTTATGACCCTCGTAATGTTGAGACATTCATCCGCTTGGCTCGTAATGAAACTCTGACAGATCATTTTGACTACACGATCGATGACGGAAAAGGCGGTATCACATCAGCGACTGTCTCAATTTTGGTCGAGGGCGTCAATCAGGCGCCGGTGGCATCGGCCGATTTCCTCTCGATTTTGGAAAATCAGAGCAGCAGTCGCGACGCATTATCAGGGCTGGCGGGCAATGACATCGACGTCGATATCAACGGCACAAATCCCGATGACTCCCCATGGATCATACCGCAACGCGAAGTGATTACGGGCTTGGGTGCCAAACTGCAGATCAATGCGGATGGAAGCTTCAGTTACGATGCCAATTCCACAGCCATCGAAAGCTTGAAAGCGGGGCAAGTCGTAACAGAAACCTTTCCTTATGTTGTCATAGACAATTCTCGCACTGTGGCAGCCGACGACCAGTATAAGATCTTCAGCAACAGCAATGACGTGGTTCTTTCTGTCTTGCTCAATGACCTCATCGTGGGCAAGGAACCAGTATCGATCAGCGGATATGCAGAAGGCAGCGATGGAACACTGGTGATCGAAAGTTCCAACCACTGCATGCGAGATGGCATGCGCATCAAACTGCAGGGTTACTCCGGTTCCGGCAATTACAACGGTGTTCATGCGATCAAAGTCATCAGTCGTGATCGTTTTTCCATTGACGTAAGCTATGCGGACAATCCGCCCGCGCAAAAAGGAACATGGCTGCCATGGTTCACGATCACCGCAGTCAGCAACACAAGTCACGGCGGCAGTGTTGCCATCATTGACGGCCAAAACATCCAATACACTCCCGTTATCAACTTTTACGGATATGAAACATTCCAATACACCATCGAGGACGGAATTGGCGGACAAGATGTCGGAACTGTTGGCATCAATGTGATCACCGCAGGATTGAATGGATTTGTAACGGCCAGTGACGATCGTTTCATCATCGGTCGTGATGCCAAAAATGTTTCCGTGTCGGTGTTGGCAAATGACGGCATCTTGCCTGCGGGTTCTGCAAATCTGATCATATCTGCCGTCTCCGCAGCGAATGGTGCCACGGGAGATTTGCAAATTACCCAGGGAGGCAAAAGCCTGACATACACGCCTGAGGCAGGCTTCACAGGTTCGGAATCCTTTGTCTACGAAATCAACGGTGGCGGCTCGCTCCGTGACACCGCCACAATCACGTTTGAAGTGGTGAACCGCGAAAATTCGATTGATGCGCAGCCTGATGAATATGTTGTGATCAGCGGCAGCGAGAATAACCTTTTCTCCGTTTTGGCAAACGATGCTGTTCTCCCTCAATACCCAACGATTCCAACCATAGTTGCCATCAACGGTTCATCGCAAAATGCTACCTCGGATGCCGGGGGTGCCGTCGCCATCAACAACAACCAGATCCTTTACTCCGCACCTTCAACTGGTGAGTCGGACGCATTCAACTATACCATCCGTGATGCTACGGGTGCGACAACGACGAGAACTGTTAGTGTTCGAATCGTCAGCGCTCAGCCGAATTTCTACGCCGCTGACGATCATTACATGGTAGAGGCAGGCGCAGAAGCCGTGAACTTGCCAGTTCTTGGCAATGACGTGGTGCAGGCCATCGCCAACGCAGCAGCAAACATCACAGCACTGGGAATCGGCACGAACGCACCACCCGTTCCGCAACGTGTGTCAATTGTGAACGGCCAGTTCATCCGCTACACGCCACCGACCTCGGCAAGCACCGAGTCGTTCACTTATGAAATCGGCATCGGAACTACTGAACGCAGGAGTGCTCGGGTCACCATAACCACCGTCGGTTCTTACGCCACGCTGCCGACAGCTCGACCCGATACGTTTCAAGTTGCCCGCAACAGTGGCCCCCACAACGTCGATATTCTCCAGAACGACATCCCCTACCCCGATTCCGGATGGCGCTGGATCGTGGCAAATCTCGGAGCATGCTCACACGGTGGTGAGGCGTCGATCGTCAACAACGGCTCTTCCCTCGAATACAAACCTGCTCAGGACTTCGTGGGTATCGAAACCCTCAGCTACACAATTCGCGATGCCATGGGCAACACAAGTTCGGCGACTGTCACTTTTGAAGTAGGTGACATGTTTACCTCGCCCGATCATTTCACCGTGCTCGAAAACAGCTCTGCGGTGAACATGCCGGTCTTGAGCAATGATAATTTTCTCTCGATCGGCAGTGCTGACTACGTGATTTCCGCCTTGAGCCCCACGTCATCCCAAGGTGGCACGCTGAGCATTCAAGGCTCAGGACCATCCAATTCCGTACTGTATCAGCCGGCAGCAGACTTCTCCGGCACGGATACATTCACCTACACAGTGGTTGACAGCAGCGGGGGCACCCATGATGAAAATGTGACGGTAAATGTTATCGAAGCCATTTCAGATCGCTCCAACGCGATACTCACCGTTCAGGTCACAGGTGTGAATGACTCACCCGTGATGACCGGACTCGTCGATGCTTCGATCAACGACAAACAAACGGTAAATCCCTTCAGCGCGTTTCAAGTCAGTGATGTGGATGAAAATGGCAATCAATTGCAAACCGTGACATTTCGATTCGATCCAGCTCTCGGAACGGTGAGCGCTCCCGCGATGACTCAGATTGCTCCGGGACACTACTCGATCACTGCAACGCCGTCGGCCGTCACGACAGCACTGCGCGACGTTGTCTTCACTCCCTACGAAAACCTGCCCCTCTACATCACGCCTGGTCAGTCACTGGTGGAGTTTTCGCTGACCATCGACGATGGAGCGATCGATCCCGAGCTTTCAGGTTTGGTCACCATCACTGTCACCGGTGTCAATGACGCTCCGATCGCGCAAAATGATTCGACCACAACTAGGGAGAATCAATCGATTCGCTTGATGGCAGATGCAACTCTGCTCAGTTCGTCAGGATTCGACTTTGGCGATCGCGCTGCGGATTATCTCGATTTCAATGGAGGCAATGACAAAATCGCTTTGCCGCCACCTCATCCAAGTCTTTCACTTCTGGCCAATGACGATGATGTTGACGCGGATGATGACAAGAACTCTCTCCTGCTTGGGTCCGTTCACACATCCTCCGTTCCCACCAACCTCCTCACCACCACGAGTCAACTGGGAGCCAAAGTCACACTTGATGTTCGCGCGAACCGTGCGGAAACCAACATCGTCTATGATCCGAGAAATTCTGACATTCTCAACGCCTTGCCTCAGGGGGCGATTGCTGAGGATAGCTTTTATTATTCAGTATTCGATCGTCACGGTGCACGTGGAATTGCCAAAGTCACGATTTTCGTAACGGGTGTGAACGATTTGCCCATGGCGACAGATGACAAGGGCTTCGATACCAAAGAGGATCTGACTCTCGTGCTTGATGCGCCTTCATTGATCTCCAACGATTCAGACCCTGATGACGGCGAAGGAGGCGGCCCCGACGAGGTATTGCTCATTTCCGGTGTCTCACCTACCAGTCAGCTTGGCGCAATCATTACGCTCGATGTGGCAGAACAGACGATTCGCTTCGACCCGACAACCATCTCGATTTATCAAGCGCTGGCGCGAAACGAAGTGATCGAAGACTCTTTCACTTATACAACAACAGATCCTAGCGGAGGCACAAGCACGGCGACGGTGCGACTCAGCGTTGAAGGCGTCAATGATGCGCCTGTGGCAAAAACCGACTTACGCCCGTTATCAGAGAACACGACTTCGAACATCGCAGCGGCGGCAGGCCTTCTTTCGAATGATATTGATGTCGATATCAACGGTACCATTCCCGACGATTCGCCATGGATCATTCCGCAACGTGGTGTCACGACGCCGCTGGGCGCGGCACTGGATATCAATCCCGATGGCAGCTATCGTTACGATGCCAATTCGCGTGCCATCGACAGCCTGATCCAAGGTCAAATTGCCACGGAGATATTTCCCTACACCGTCATAGATAACTTCCGAACTCAAGCGGTGGATGATCGATTCAAAGTATTGGCTTCCAGTGCCAACATCACGCTACCGGTATTGGCCAACGACTCGGTGATCGGAGCGAATCCTGTTGCAATCCAGTCCTATTCCGCTGACGGATCTGGTAATCTCGTGATCGAGAGCGCCAATCATTCCCTAAGCGACGGTCTGCTAATCAGGATTTCAGATGATTCTGGTGATGGCAGCTACAACGGAGTTCATGCCATTACTTCGATCGATCGCAACAAATTCTCGATCGATGTTCCCTATGTGGACGGTCTGCCGAACTCAAACGGCACATGGATGCCGTGGCTGGAAATCTCCTCAGTGAGCAATGGCGACAAAGGTGGTGTATTGTCGATCGCAGACGGCCAAAATCTCACATACACGCCCACTCCCGGGTTTTATGGGACGGAAACATTCACTTACAACATTCGCGACGGTGTGGGCGGACAGGATCTTGCAGAAGTGGCAATCGAGGTGATCCGTCCCGAATACAATGGTGACATTAGCGCATCGAATGATCATTACCAGATCGGCATGGGAGAAAGCGCGGTGACGGTTCAAGTTCTTTTGAATGATGGCATTTCACCCGGCAATGGTGAATTCCTGACCATCACAGAAGTATCACCGATCGCAGGTGCCACTGGCACCGTGGAAATCGTCAACAATGGGAAATCTCTCAGCTACACTCCCTCAAGTGAAAGTTTTGTGGGTTCAGAAACTTTTGCCTATACGGTAATCGGCAGAGATACGACAACCGCCACCGCTACAGTGACTTTTGAAGTCATCGATCGCACGGGCAAGCTGGATGGAAGCGATGATGATTTCTTCGTAGTTTTGGGTAGCTCCCATAACACACTGAATGTCTTAGCGAATGATCCCGTCATGCCGAGCTATCCCGTTGATTCGACCATTGTATCAACCGGTGGCAGTCCCCAGGGCACGGTGGCGATCAGCAACAATCAGCTTTCGTATACACCCGGCAACAGCATTGGCACTGATACCTTCACTTACACGGCACGCGATGCCAGCGGAGCCACCGTAACCCGCACAGTACGAGTGCGAGTCGCGGCAGCAGATTCCGATTTCATCGCCACCAACGACCACTATGTCGTATTGGCCGGTAGTGGAGAACTGAACCTGCCGATACTGGTCAATGACGGTACGATCAGCGAACCCGTCGGCGCGATCCATGTCGTGAATCTGGGTCTCGACAACAATGCTCCGCCGGAGCCTAGCCGCGTGGCTATTGCCACCGATGGACAAAGCATTCGTTACACGGCACCAAGTTCAGGCAGGACAGAATCGTTTACGTATGAGACCAGTTTGGGCATTCCTACTGACCTGCGTCGTCGCGTGGCTACAGTGACGGTGACAGTGGTGGATGCTTTTGCGACATTTCCCCTAGCGACTCGTGACGCTTTCCATGTCGAGAAAAACTCGGGGCCTCATCAGCTCGACGTGCTTGGGAATGATCTACCACTTCCCCTTGCCGGCTGGAGCTGGACGATTTCGGAAGTGCAGCCTCCATCGCACGGAGGAATCGTGCAAATTACCGACGGTTCTTCGATTTCCTATCGTCCCGCAGTGGGCTTTTTTGGCACAGAATCATTCTCTTATCGAATTACTGATTCATTCGGCAGAACTTCGACAGCCGTGGCTGTCATCAAGGTCGGCAGCATGGAGACCTCTCCCGATCGATACACGGTTCTGCAAAACACAACGGCAAACTCCTTGCCTGTGCTACTCAATGATGATCGCTTAGATGGTCAGTCCTCCACTTATGAGATATCATCCGTTTCTGCAGCGGCCGTGCCCGGATCTGTTGTCAGTGTCCGAGGTAATGGATCGAACAATCAGCTCAGCTACAGGCCGGCGACCAACTACACTGGAGAAGACTCCTTCACCTACACCGTGGTGGACAACAGTGGTGACACCAAAGTCGAAACCGTTCATGTCAGTGTCATACCGTCAACAGCAGATCGAGATCAATCGACACTTACCGTCCGAATCACTGGAACCAACGACATCCCTGTTGTTGAAGGACTTGCCAATCGCGCCATTTCAGACAAACAGACCGTAAAACCTTTTGAAACGGTGACGATCAGTGATCTGGACTCGTCGGGTGATCAAACACAGCAAGCGACAGTGGTCTACAATCCGAACAAAGGAACGATGTTCGCACCAGGAATGTCGCTCATTTCAGCGGGAACATATCGCATCCAAGGAACACCAGCAGCGGTCACATCTGCCCTGAGAGCGATGATTTTCACTCCGTTCGAAAACATCATTGATTACGTGAATCCCGGTAGCGAAGAAATCCCGTTCCAATTGTCATTGACGGACTTCTGGATCGCGACCCCGTTGCAATTCACCTCCGTGGTGACCGTCACCCCCATCAATGACGCACCTACGATCATAGCACCGATTCCGAACCAGGTTGTGCATGTCAATGCCATGCCTTCCGTGATCAACCTGCTGTTCCATTTTGCCGACGTGGACGACTCAGTTTCCGGAGGTCAAGTCAGTTGGGCCCTTATCCAGAACTCCAACCCTGCCCTTTTCTCGAGCAGCGTAATCAATCCTGAAACCAAGCAGTTGACTTTCACCTATGCGCCGAATCAAACCGGCTTCAGTGATATCACCGTGAAGGGCACGGATCGCGGCGGATTATCAGTGCAAACATCCTTCCGTGTCATCGTCGAAGGTGTTCCTGTGATTGTTCTTCCCGTTGGCGAAAGCAGTCCTACCGCCGCCACCCTGATCAGCAGCAGTGGCAGCGTGCGCACTTACCGCCAATCCTTCCGCATCCAAAATCCCGGAAGCCTGGCCGTGGATTCGTTCATCGTTCACGTCAGCGGAATGAATCAGCCGATCAGTGGTATTTTACTGATCAATGGTGAATATAGCACGAATGAAAACAATACACTCACCAACTTTGCAGATGACAACAGATCCAATGTCGGCGTGAACCGGCTGGCTGTGTCGACATCCGCACAAGATGTGAAATACAGTGTGGGCATCGCTCCGGGGAGTTCCGCAGTCGTGCATTTGACCTACCAGGCATCATCGATCAACCCGATTAGCATCCGCCCCTCGATACGGGTCAGCCTCACAACTGCCACGCCTCAGGGCATCATTGGTAACACCTCATTGTCACGAACGCCAGTAGGACACATGCAAATCACCGCGAACCTTGCCGCCAATAAGAGCTATCAACTCCAATACAGTGCAGACTTGATCTCATGGACCAATTGGACCACACCGATTCCGTCATCGGCCTTTTCCCGTCAGGTTCTGTTTGTGGATGACGGATCCGTCACACAGGTTCCCCCCGCCCAGTCGCCCCGCCGTTTCTATCGGTTTATGGAAATAGCAACTCCTTGATTCTCCCCTAAAAAACAAACAAAGCACATGAAAATCATTATCACCGCCTCATTGCTGGCCTTTTCCAGCATCCTCACTCTTGCAGCTCAAGAGTCAAAAAAAACCAGGGATTTCAACCCATTGAGTTTTTATCCTTTGAATCAATCCGGCACATCTTACGCAACGCTGGCAGCCGGAGCATCGTTCTTCACCGATGGAGCGGTGAACGTCAACAACAACAATTCCGGCGCGGATGACTTCCATCTTGATCCGGGCTATGCTCTGGCGCTTCGTGCTGGCAGAACTTTCGGACCATTGCATCTCGAAGGAGAATTGCAATATGCGGAAGCAGACATCACGGAGATCAATTCACTCACGGGTCCGATTCCTGTAAGTAGCAGTCTTACGAGTATCGGTCTCATGGGCAACGTGCTCTGGGATTTCAACCTCAAGCCTTATACCCTGTCGGTTGGTGCTGGGATTGGCTTTTCCCACCTGAACTACGACGAAATGATCAATCAGAATAACATTTTGGTTTCTGATAGCAGTCATACCGTATTTGCAAACCAGTTCATCCTGGGCATAGGCTATGAACTCAATGAAAACACCAACTTGGGGCTCAACTACCGATATGTGATGATGTCGGGGTTCGACGATCGGGGCAAAGTCGATACCAACGCCTTGGATTCCAGCGACATCAGCTTTGATTCCATGGGAGCAAGCATCGTCGAACTTACACTAACCTACAAATTCTGAGACCAACCTTTACCGGTATCGATCGGAAAACCAAGCGATTCTCCCAGTGGGGAATCGCTTTTTGATTGATTCGATTTTTTCGAATAGATTTCGGTGGCTGCCGTCACACAATTGCCATGAAACAATCTCTGCTAACGGGTATCACCTTGCTAACCTCTCTCTTCAGCGCCTGCAACTACGATCCTTTCTATTACGGTTCCTCCACAGCCAGCTACGGAGTCAGCAGTTTCGGCAATGGCTACAGCACATCATTTTTTGTCAGTACCGGCGACCCACGTTGGGCCTATGATCCATACCGCTACTGCTACTTTGACCGACATCGTTCCTGCTACTATGATCCCTTTCTTTACGGATACTACCCCGTGGGTTATTGCCCGGTTCCAATTCGCGGATGTCCTCATCCCTACAATTGGTCGGGTGTAGGAATATGTCCCCCTCCACGAACGATTCGCTACAACACGCTCAGTCGATATGACAACCGCATCAGCAACTATCAAGCCGCCAATTATCACTGGGCGCGCAAGGTCAGTAGCAGCGGATCTTCATCCTGGCTGGGTACCCAAGAGTGCACGCAGTTGTTCCAACGGGCATCCCAATCCACGACACCCATTCCATCAGCATCTTCGCCTTCATGGATGAACGGCGGTTTGCGCCGCGATTCATCGCCCCATGGATTTCCCCAATCCACGTTTCCTTCCGCACAAGGACTGCCTACGAAATCATGGAGCGGAAGTTCACGCCAAAATAACAGCGCTCCAACTCTAGGAAGCAAAACTCGTGAAACACCCGATATCCAGCTCCGCCCCACCACAGGTGGCATGTTTGGAGGATTGAATCGCCATGGCAGTGGGTCATCCCCTGCATTACGCGGTTCGTCCATGCCTCAGATCGAGTCCAGTCGCTCCTCGGAAAAGGTTCCGCAGCGTTCCCTGTCACTCGATGAGGATTCCAGCTCCGCACCGAACAACTCCACGGGTGGCGGCTTGCGTAGGTTCCAACGTTAGGACTTGATAACCCCTGTTCTCGGCCTAGACAATAATGCCTTGGTGATTGGATCGCGTGAAATCGTTTGGAAAATGTGAGTCTCTTTCCGCCTGCCAACCCCGCGACAGGCTCCGCTGGCACACCTACACCATGATCGCACGCGAAACCACCGCACGCTGCTCAGCACCGAAGAGTTTTTCCACCAGTGCCAGTCCGAAATCGACCGCTGTTCCCGCTCCCTGCGATGTGATCAACTCCCGATCTATCACTACCTTGCTTGTACGAACTGTATGGGTGAGTTCGTCCCAGCAGCTGTCATGACAGGTGAAACACCTGCCATGCAACAATCCGGCATCATGCAAGAGCAAAGGTGCGGCACAGATCGCGGCCAGCGGTTTTCCTGTCATTGCATAATCCCTCACAAATGCCAGCAAAGCTTGATTTTTTCGCAAAGTCATCACGCCGGGACCACCGGGTAGAACCAAAAGATCGATCGAGTCGACACAGATTTCCTCCAACCTCGCATCCGCCATCAGGCGAAAGTCCCCGCGCGTGGCAATCGTTTTCTCCGGCTCGGTGGAAACAAACCACACCTTCGCACCTGCGCGCCGCAATAGATCAGCTGGAGCGATCAGTTCCAGTTCCTCCACTCCATTGCCAAACACGAATGCCACCTGAATTTGCATGCATTTGTCATAAGCAATGTCACCAAATCTTTCCAATCGCAATCTTGCATTTCATCGAAGAATCCGCTATCATTCCCCTTCCCCGATGAGCACTGCCGCTGATTTTTCCAACTACATCTTGCCGACTTATGGTCGTTTCCCGCTTATCCCCGTGAAGGGACAAGGCGCATTTCTGTGGGATCATGCCGGGAGACGCTATCTCGATTTCTGCACAGGAATCGCCGTTTGCTCGATTGGTCACTGCCATCCCGCTCTTACCCGTGCCATACAAGAGCAGGCGGCCACATTGATGCACTGTTCCAATCTCTATCAGATTCCCCAACAAGCGGAATTGGCACGAGTCATGGTACAAAACCATGTGAAGCTGGCGGGTAAGGTATTTTTTTCCAATTCCGGAGCCGAAGCGAACGACGGACTCATCAAAACGGCGCGCCGGTTCGGCCATGCCCGACCGCAACGCAGTGGCGAGGCACGTTACGAGGTCATCACTTTTACACAGTCGTTTCACGGTCGCACGCTTGGTTCCATGGCGGCCACCGCCCAGAAGAAAATCCATGAGGGCTTCGATCCGCTGCTGCCCGGCTTCCGCTACTGCCCGTTCAACGATCTCGCCGCTCTCGAGGCAGCGATTTCTCCTATCACTGCAGCCATTTTATTGGAACCTGTGCAAGGAGAGGGCGGAGTGAACATAGCTCATGCCGATTTCATTCGCGGCGCTGCCGCATTGGCACAAAAACACGATTTACTCTTGTTTTTCGATGAAGTGCAGGCCGGTTTCGGACGCTGCGGACAAAGCATGGCGTGGCGGGCGATTTGCCCCGAGATCGAACCCGATGGCATTTCCTGGGCCAAAGGCATGGGTGGTGGTTTTCCCATCGGATCCTTTTGGATCTCGGACCGCGTCATTGATGCGGGGCGACCACTTAGTTCGCTGATGAATCCCGGTTCCCACGGTTCCACCTACGGTGGCAATCCCCTTGCCTGCGCGGCATCGCTGGCTGTGTTGCAGGTTATCGAAGAAGAAAAACTCGGCACCCATGCTCTAGCCATGGAAGCCTGCATCCGCGAAGAGTTCACGAAGTGGAACACACCCGTCATCAAAAGCCTGCGCGGCATCGGTTTGCTTTTAGGATTCGCCATCGATCCCGCTCGGGTCCCTGAAGTCGAAGGCAAAACCGCAGCGCAAGTGATTGTTACCAAGCTGATGGAACACGGGCTTCTCACCGTTCCCGCCGGTCCGGATGTCATCCGCTTCCTCCCCCCTCTCAATGTTTCACGCGAAGAGGTCGCCGATGCTATGCGCATTCTTCACCAAACCGTCACCTCACTCTAACATCATGCAGCACCTTCTTTCCATCGAAGAACTCGACGCCGGAACAATCAAGCATCTTCTCGCTGAGGCGACCCGCCTGAAAGCTCAGCGCGGTTCGCATGAAACGCCTTTGCAGGGCCAAACGTGGGCGATGATTTTTACCAAGTCTTCCACCCGCACTCGTGTCTCCTTCGAAGTGGGAATCCGCGAATTGGGCGGTGCGCCGATGTTTTTGTCAAAAAACGACATCCAACTCGGTCGTGGCGAACCGATCCAAGACACCGCTCGTGTTCTCGGGCGCATGGTTCACGGCATCATCATCCGCACCTTCGCCCAAGACGATGTAGTGCAAATGTCACGACTCTCCGGGATACCCGTAATCAATGCGCTCACCGATGACGAGCACCCCTGTCAAATCCTGGCCGACCTCTTGACCGTGCAGGAGTTTCTCGGCAGTTGGGAGGACAAAAAGATCGCTTTCATCGGCGATGGTTTTTCGAATATGACGATTTCCTGGATGTGGGCGGCAAAACATCTGGGCTTTGAACTTTCGGTTGCCTGCCCCGCTGACTACCAGCCTACGGCGGCATTTTTGCAAAAACTCAACGCTCCCAACGTCACCATTACCCAAGACCCTGTAGCAGCCGCTTCTGGTGCTGACGTGATCAACACCGATGTGTGGCTATCGATGGGGCAGGAAGATCAAAAGGACAAGGAACACGCCTTCGGCCCCTTCCAAGTGAATGCTCCATTGCTCGCTCACGCCGCTCCTGGGCATATCGTGCTCCATTGCTTGCCTGCGTATCGTGGCAAGGAAATCACCGAAGACGTGTTAGAAAAACACGCCACCGTGATTTTCCAGCAAGCCGAAAACCGTCTCCATGCACAAAAAGCCGTGCTTGTCGCCGTTGCCGGTGCGCGTCATTGACCCGTCAGACATGAGATCATCTTTCCCAATGCTCCGACGAGCCCAGCATCAAAAATTGTGAACATTGGAATTATGCAGCTCCGGTTTTAGCGTCACCCATCAAAAGACCATGCCGCGCCGTTTCACTGTCGCAGGACTCTTGACTTCGCGCTCATCTCATGCATCATCGGAAGCACTTCGTCATGGCATTCGCCACATCATCCACTTTGATCTTCCGTATAGCCTGCTGGCTCATGGCTATCATGGCGTTCGCGCAGATCATGATTTCCGGTGTCGCCATCGCCATGCGAATGGAATCCACCCGTGCGGTCAAAGTCGTGGAAAAAATCGTCACCAGCGAGCCTCAAGTCGCCATCAACCGGCCGATGAATCCGTCATCGATGGAAGCCAAGCCCACACCATCCACTGATTCAGCACCGGTAACCTTGCCGTCCACGGCAGAACCACGGATCGAGCCTTTTGCTCCAAGCCTTCCCCCACCGCGTCCGCTCATCGTCCCTGATATTGCCGACCCACTGGCTGAACGATTGGTCAACGAAGCAAGAGCGGCACGCGTCAGTGAAGACATGATGACGGCGATCACCAAGCTGGATCAGGCATTGCAAAGCGCGCCCAACGATGCCCATGCCTTGTATGAACTCGGTCTTTGTCACGAAGCCATGGGGATTTACGACAAGGCTCGTCTATACTATCATCAAGTTTATCAACTGGGCACCTCTTCTGCGGGTGGGCTCTACGTTCAGGCCGCGGAAAAACTCAAGCAGGGCTTCGAACAGCCGATCGATAAAATCAATCGCGTTGTTTTAGGGCGTCCGCGTGTTTTCAAGGATCCGAACTGCGACAAAGGGGAAAAAGTCATCATCACCATCCCCGTGCAGGCGGTTCCGGGTGAGCAAATTCAAGGTCGGGATCTCGAGGTGATTGTGAATTTTTTTGATGAGGTCGGCGCGCGCAAGGAAATCAGCCCTGCCGATACATCACATAGCCGCGTGGAATCGAAATGGACCACAGAACCACTCGACTGGAGTTCAGGCGAAGAACAACTGCAAATCACCTACACGTTACCGTCACAAGATCAGCAACAGGAGCACTTGTTCGGTCAAAAACGATACTACGGCCAGGTCGTGGAACTCTCCTACAAAGGCGAACTCATCGACTCGCAGGCGTGGCCGCGCATTTTGGCTCACAAGCTCAACAAACCGGACGCGCCACCGGTTTTTTTGGATCGAGAAATGCCTGCCGGCTTCAATCCTGACAATCCGCTGTTGCCGAACGCACCGGCTGATGAATCCGCGCCTCCCGACTACAGTCAGACCGATCTTCCCCCGCCTCCACCAGATTCCGTTGGTGACGAACCGGAATTGCTTCCCGTTCCTCCCGAGTATCAAAATCTCCCGCAACCATAATATTTTTATCCATGCTCGATATCAAAATCATCCGCGAAAATCCGACCACCGTGCAAGACCGACTCAAGCTGCGTGGGGGTAGTCACTGGAAACTGATCAACGACGTTTTGGCATGCGATGAAAAACGTCGCAGCGCGGAAACGGAAAAACAAGCACTGCAATCCCAGCGCAAGCTACTCGCCAAACAAATCGGCATGGCCAAGGGTAAGGGCGAAGACACCGGTGCGGCAGAAGCCGAGGCTCGTGCTATCAACGCAAAAATTGATGCCCTCGACGCCGAGGTCGAGGCCACTTCTCTGCGTCAGCAAGACCATTTGTTGATGATCCCGAACTTGCCCCATGATGCCTGCCCCATGGGTGAAGATGAAACACAAAATCCCGTTGTGCGAGAGTGGGGCCAGAAACCGGCAATCGCTGAGCCGAAAGATCATGTCGAATTGGCGACTCAACACAAACTCATCGACTGGGATGACGCCATTCGCGTTTCGGGCGCGGGCTTTGCCGTCTATCGTGGGCGTGGCGCCCGTTTGGAACGCGCGCTGATCAATTTCCTTCTCGATACCCAGACCGCGCACGGCTATGAGGAAGTGAACGTTCCTCATCTTGTCAAACGGGAATGCATGGAAGGAACGGGGCAACTGCCCAAATTCGAGGATGACATGTATGGCACCGAGCGCGGTGAAAATGGTCAAAACCAGCTTTTCCTAGCCCCTACCGCCGAGGTTCCCGTGACCAATCTCTACCGCGACACAATCGTGTCTGAAAACGAGCTGCCCATCAAACTCGTGGCCTACACCCCTTGTTTCCGTCGTGAAGCCGGTTCTGCCGGTCGCGACAACAAGGGGATCATCCGCATGCACCAGTTTGACAAGGTCGAACTGGTCCAACTGGTCCACCCTGATCAGGGGCTTACCGCGCTGGAAGAACTCACTGCGCACGCCGAAGCCATTTTGCAAAAGTTGGGCCTGCACTACAGGACCATTGAACTCTGCACTGGCGATCTGGGTGCCAATTCTGCAAAAACCTATGACATCGAAGTCTGGGCTCCCGGTCAGGGCAAATACCTCGAAGTCTCCAGTTGCTCATGGTTCGGCGATTTCCAAGCGCGTCGCATGAAACTGCGTTTCAAGGATGCCGAGGGTAAAAATCGATTTCCTCACACGCTCAATGGCTCAGGCACGGCTCTACCAAGGCTCTATGTTGCCTTGTTGGAGCAGTATCAGCAGCCTGATGGCTCCATTCGCATACCCGCGGCACTGGTTCCATATTTCGGCTATGAAACGATCGTTTGAACTGCGGTCCATTACCTTTGTGGAGACTAAAACCACGCATTTTTGCGTGCTGATTGCTTTGGTCTTGATTAATTGATCTCTTTCAGCTAGCCTAGCGCTGCGCAGGTCTTTCTCAAACCGATCTGCCTTTTCTCAACTCATGGCAGCGGCACCGCCCATTTCAAGCACTCCCTTCCACCCTATCTTTCGCTCGGGTGACCTTGGAGCGCGTGTCGCTCACGCTCGCTTGCTTTTCCGTTCAGGATTTTTCCTGAACCTGCGATCCCTCCGGATCCGTGTGTCGGTAATGCTGCCATCAACTACGAAACCATACCAACATGTCCAACGGAACTCAGGAACACAATCCGAATCGTAATCGCAACCGCAATCGTAATCGCAACCGCGGTAACAACCGAAATCAACCATCAAACCCCAACAAACCTCGCCCGGTTTCACAGCACCAGTCGTTCGTAAATCGCGCGCCAGCCAAAAAACTCAGTTTGTGGCAGAAACTGCTCAAGGCTCTCGGTTTCTACAAAGAACCTCAGCGTTCTGGTCGCCAGGAACCAAAAAACAACAACCCGCGGCAATCCGAAGAGAAGAAATCAACGGAAACACGCGCCCCACGCGCGGACAAGCAAGCGCCACGTAGCAATACGCGCGATGCACGCACTACCGGCGAACCTCGCCCTCCGCGTGAACCGCGCGAACCAAGAGCGCCCAGAGAACGCCGTGAAGCTGTTACCGGAGAGATCGAATCCACCCGCCTTTACATCGGGAATTTGTCATATGACGCCAACGAATCGGATATCGAGGAGTTGTTCAAGGGCATCGGCCCCGTGCGCAGTGTGGAAATCGTTTACAACAAACATACCCACAAGTCAAAAGGCTACGGATTCGTGGAAATGCTCCGCATCGATGAGGCCAAGCGCGCGGTCGAAGTTCTTCACGATCAGCACTTCATGGGACGTCAGATGATTGTCTCCGGTGCCAAGGCAAAAAATGCCGAAGATGGTGAAGCCGCCATTGCCGCACGCGAACAGAAAGAGCAAGTCGTGGCCGATTCTCCCGCTGAAACCAAGGCACCAACTGCTGAGGAAACTCAAGTCGTCGCTTCAGAGACGACAACCGTGATCGAGGAAGTTCATTCCCTTGAGGCAGAAACACAGAAGGAAAACTTCGTCTGATTCAGACAAACGGTTCTATTCCCCTCATGCCGCAATCCAGACGGGTTGCGGCATTTTGCTTGGTATGGATTGTCCGCGCACTCTCATCATGTCGCAATCTCTCACGTTTTTTTTTCATCGATTGTCAGGAATGCATCTTTTTCCGCGTATCTCGAAGCATGACACTGCGAGTTACCCTGTTCTGGATCATTTCCTGTCTGAACCTCATCGCGTCAACGCCCGTCAATTTCGAAAAAAATGAAACCTTGGTTTTGTTAGGAGATACGTTTTTTGAGAGAGACTACCGGCAAGCTCACTTGGAAACCGCTTTGACTCTGGCGACAGCAGGAAAAAAATTACGAATACGCAATCTGGGCTGGAGCGGAGATACCCCGCGATGCGAGAGTCGCAGTTATTTCGGACCACCTGCCGAGGGCTTCGAACGACTGCGCAAGCAATTGGCCGAAATCAAACCAACCACGGTAATCTGCTGCTATGGTGCGGTCGACTCTTTTCAAGGCGAGGCGGGTGTAGTGCCATTCATCGCCAGTTACGAGAGACTGATCGAAATGATTGCTTCATCCTGCGCGGCGAAAGTCATCCTGATGACGCCGCCCGCTGTAAGCCGTGATGCGAAGCGTTTCCCCGCGTTGTCCGCCCATGGCGCCGAGCTTGAGCGCTATGCCACTGCCATCCAGCGCCTGGCGGATACGAAGTCGCTGGGATTTGCCGATCTGTTGGGGCAGATGAAACAGCGCGATTGGCAGACCATCAACGGCGTTACATTCACGGATGACGACTATTCCGTCGTCGCACCGCTTTTTGTCAAATCACTGGGGCTCTCTCTGCCGAACGGCAACAAACACCCGTCGCTGCGTGAAACGATCGTCGCCAAAAACCATCTGTTCTTCCAGCGCTGGCGTCCGCAGAACGAAATCTATCTGTTTGGCTCGCGCAAGCATGAGCAAGGTCGCAACGGTGCCGAGATCCCGCAATTCGATCCTCTTATCGCGGAAAAAGAACAACTGATTTTCGGCACCTTTCCTCACCCATAACTCCCCTTTCTTTTTTTCATGAAAGCACCCGTCCTGCTATCGATGCTGTTGATCCCGTTTGCCATGGGCCAACGGAATTTGCGTGAGATTCCGCCTACGGATCCGACCGAGGAACAGAAAACCTTCCGCCTCGCCGAGGGTCTGGAAGTCAATCTGTTTGCCACCGAGCCCATGGTTCGTAAACCCATCCAGATGGCATGGGATGCGCGCGGGAAGTTATGGGTCGCCAGCAGCGCGATCTATCCACACATCAAACCCGGTCAAACCCAAAGCGATCAGATTCTCATTCTCGAAGATACCAACGGCGATGGTGTGGCCGACAAAAGCACCGTGTTTTACGAGGGACTTCTCATTCCAACCGGGATTTGGCCTCAGGATGGCGGTGCCTATGTGGCCAATTCCACCGAATTGCTTTTCATGCAAGACACCGATGGCGATGGCAAGGCCGACAAGAGCAAGGTGCTGCTCAGCGGTTTCGGAACCGAGGACACCCATCACATTCTTCACACCATCAAGGGTGGCCCCGATGGCAATCTGTATTTCAACCAGAGCGTATACATCCACAGTCACATCGAAACACCTTTCGGTGTACGACGCCTGATGGGAAGCGGCATCTGGCAATTCCAACCGCGCACCGGCAGACTGGAAGTCTTCACCATGGGACAAATCAACCCATGGGGACACATTTTCGATGATTGGGGACAAAGTTTCACCACGGATGGGGCATACGGCGAGGGAATCAACTATGCCTTTCCCGGTGCCACCTTCCGTTGTCTACCTGACCAATTGCCGCGCACACTCCGCGGCATGAATCCCGGCCAACCGAAGCAGTGCGGTCTCACACAAATCACCGGCACTCATTTCAGTGCCGAATGGCAGGGACAGTTGATCACCTGCGATTTCCGTGGTCATCGCGTCAATCGCTTCGCTCTTACCGAGGCCGACAGCGGGTATCGATCCCAGCAGTTACCGGATCTGATGAGCTCCACGCACGGCTCGTTCCGTCCTGTAGATGTGAACATCGGACCTGACGGCGCCATTTATCTGGCTGATTGGTTCAACCCCATCATCCAGCACGGCGAAGTAGATTTCCGTGATCCGCGCCGCGATCAGGAGCACGGAAGAATTTGGCGCGTGACGATGAAAGGCCGGCCACTTGCGCCCAAGGTCGACCTCGCCAAACTGGACAACGCCGCATTGATCGATCAATTGCTTTCTCCCGACCAAGCCGTGCGCTATTGGACCAAGCAGGAAATCAAATCGCGCAAGTTGGCAAATCTCCCCATCCTTCTAGAAAGTTTCCTCAAGAAACACGACACACCCAAGGCCGCGGTAGAAGCACTATGGACCGCGCAAACATGCGAAATCGCATCACTGCCTTGGATCATGCGATATGCCTGGTTGAATGGAAAAGATGGACACACTGACCACCCTGCCGCCCGTGCGACCGCAGTGCGAGCGATGCGACAGATCATAGTTGATGGAGGGATTTCCGCGCTCACGGATGCCAAAGGCAAGCCCCTAGCCGGAGGCGATATGGAGACATTTTTCTCCATGCTTTGCTGCGATCCGCATCCGCGCGTTCGCCTTGAAGCGGTCAACCTGCTGCGCGCCTGGGGCACGCCGCGAGCGATCGAAATCGCTGCTGGGGTGCTGCGGCATCCGATGGACGCCAACATCGACTTCGCACTTTGGCGCGGATGCTACGAACTTTCCTCGACTTGGTTGCCTGCTTTGCAGCGGGGAGAAATCACTTTTGCCAACAACAGTCCGGGACTGCTATTCGCCTTGAAAGCCGCGAAGCAATCGGATGCATCGGGATTGTTGCTAGACATCATCGAGAAAAAATCCGGAACCGAGGCGCAACGCATCGAATTGCTTCACATCGTTGGCAGCACCGTAGGAACTGAACAAATCGACCGCATTTTGAATCTCGCCATCTCTCCACAATATTCGGCCAATGAGCGCGCTGCCGCTTTGCAGGCACTCGTGAACGCGCATCAGCAGCGGCAGGTGAAACCGAAAAACCTTAGTGCTTTGGTAACGTTGTTAGGAGACAAACACGATTCACTCTCCCTTGTCGCCATCCAACTTGCCGGACTGTGGAAATTGTCCGAAGCCAAGGTTTCACTGGAAACGCTGGCCCGCGGAGTAGGACCACGCGCCAGTGCCGCGCAAATGAGCTTGGCGCAGTCGGACGACCCCGCTGCGCAGGCTTTTCTGGAGCAACTGCTCGCCACGCGGGCGAACTCGCCGACGCAAGCGGACATTTTGCTCGCACTGCTGCACCGAGATCTGAACCGCTCGACTCCGCTGGTGGTGAAGTTTCTCACCGAGCAAAAAGATGCCGGCATTGCCACAGCGAATTTGATCGATGCCTATCTGACCCGACAAGGTGGACCGCAAGTCCTCGCGTCCGCATTGCAAGGCAAGAAGATTGCGAAAGAAGTGGCGAGCCAAGCCTTGCAAAAAACCAGCACCACAGGCGGCGACACGAAGGCGCTGATGGACGCCCTGACCCAAGCCGGAGGACTCACACCGGTGACCTCTCCCGATGCCGCACAAATGGCACAACTGATCGAAGAAGTGAACAAAATCGGCAACGCCAGCAAAGGCGAAATGATCTATCGGAAACTGGAATTGCAATGCAATGCCTGTCACGCCATTGGTCCCGTCGGGAGCAACATCGGACCGAATCTGCTGAGCATCGGATCCAGCGCGCCAGTTGATTACATCATCGACAGCCTGCTACAACCTTCGAAAAAAATCAAAGAAGGCTATGCCACCGCCATGGTGCAAATGAAGGATGGATCCAGTTTCACGGGCTTCCTCACGCGGGAAGACGACAAGGAAATATTGCTCACCGATGCGGCGGGGCAAATCCGCACATTGCCGAAAAACGGCGTCGGCAAAAAAGACATGATTCCCGTCTCCCTGATGCCGGCAGGACTGACAAACAGCTTGCGTCGCGACGAACTTGTCGACCTCGTTCGTTTCCTGAGTGAGCTCGGAAAAGAGGGCGATTTCAAGGTGCAGGAGGATGGGACACTCCGCCAATGGTTCGTCCATCAGAAAGAGGACCTGCAACAACCGCAGCCCTCGGTCAGCCTGGTGAACGGCATGCTCGCTACCTCGGAGTGGCCGGCGATCAAGGGTAAGAGTGCGCCAAGCCGGATTGCAGAGAGCCGCTTCGAGATGCTACAGGACGGCGTGGTGAACATTCAGGTCGGCAACGTCGCGGATACCATTTGGCAAATGGACGGCAAGGACGTTTCAGCCCGACAAGGCGAACTGAAACTTTCTCTAACAAAAGGCACGCACACACTGCGCTTGTCGCTGCCGGAGACGGTGACCTCTCACCCAAGGGTGCGACTACTCTCGCCGCTGGCGAAGCCGCTGCACTAACGGAATTTTGCCAAGGCATCCAAAAAAGCACGGCCGAAACGCTGTGCCTTGACGGGCCCCACACCCGGCACAGCAAGCAATTCCTCACTGTTTTTGGGGCGATAACGTGCCAATGCCTCTAACGTTTTGTTGCTGAAAATGCAATACGACGGAACCTCTTCAGCCTTGGCGAATTTTTCCCGCAGATCGCGGAGACAGGAATAAACCGTGGGATCGAATCCAGCGTCTTGCAGATCGATCATCTTCGGCGCATCGACCTTGGGCCAGATCAGTCGGTAGCTGCTTTTGCCTAGCATCACACTCTCGCCCATGGTCGTGAGGGTGATCACCGGATACTCGCCCGTCTCCGTCCGCAGCAAACCTGCGTCGAGCAAGGCACGCATGACACCGCTCACGTATCCCGTGCCCTTATCCTTGAGCACACCGTAGGTTTTGAGTTCATGCAAGCCGCTGCCAAGGATGTCTTGGGACTTGCTGCCCACCAGCATCTGCACAATTTTGCCACGACCGAACCGCGCCTCCCAGCCGGCGCCAGTCTTGCGCGACATGCGAGCTACACCACTAAGAATTTTTTTCACGACCACATCTTCTTCCGCGGACGCCGCGCGGGCTTCACCGGACTCAGCGGAGCGGCAGTAGTCACAGTTGCCACAGACTTCGGCATGCTCTTCGCCGAAGTATTGCAAGATCCACTGTTGTCGGCATACGCGGGAATACGACAAATCGATCATCGCCTTCAGTTTCTCGCGGTCGCGACGATCCTTTTCCTCGATCGCCTGTTCATCGAACTGGAGATCACGCGTGAGAACCTGAGGCTTCAACAATCGCGTGCCGCGCATGCGTTTACCGGGAATGTCAAAGCGCTCGATGTAACCGGCACGGGCCAGAGTCGTAAGCGCGCTGCCCACCGACATCGAATTTTTCAACTCGCAGCCATCAGCAATTTCCTCCAACGTTTTCCGCACCTCAAAGTCGCCATCGGCGGAGTTTTGTAAAAACTGATAGACATCGCGGATCATCGCCACCGAGGGATTTGCGCCATCGATGAAAAATTCCTGAGTTCTGGTATCGGCATAATTGTAGAGCAATTCGCAATACGCGCTCTCGCCATCACGACCGGCCCGTCCCGCCTCCTGGTAGTAGGCTTCCACACTGCCGGGGATTTCATAATGGATGACAAAGCGGACGTCAGAACGATCGATGCCCATGCCGAAGGCATTCGTCGCCACGGCCACATCGGCCTTCTTGCTGATGAATACGTTTTGCGCGCGCTCGCGTTCTTCATCACTCATGCCGCCGTGATAGGCCACACATTTCAGCCCCCAACTGCTCAGGGTCTCGGAAACAGCCTCGACCTTCTTGCGTGTGGCGCAATAGACGATGCCCGTGCGATGTGCCGAAATGACTGCCTTGAGCCGTTCATCTTTCTGTTGGGCATTTTCGGTGGCCGTGATGTTGAGCGAAAGGTTCGGCCGAGCAAAGCCGCTGACTTGCTCGAAGTAGTCATGCAATTGCAGCACTTCGATAATATCCTTGCGCACGATGGGCGTGGCGGTCGCGGTAAGCGCGACACATTGCGGACGACCGATTTTTTCCAAGGCTCTTCCCAGACGCAGATAGTCCGGACGAAAATCATGACCCCACTGGCTCAGGCAGTGCGCTTCATCCACGGCAAAAAGAGCGATGTTGATGCCATGGAGCGCGTTGAGAAAACTCTCGGCACGAAAGCGTTCGGGCGCTACGTAGACCAGCTTCCAACGCCCCTCACGAATGCCCTGCAAACGCTCCTTCTGCTCCTCCCAAGAAAGTGTGGAGTTGATCATCGTGGCATCGATGCCGCGAGCGATGAGAGCGTCGACCTGATCCTTCATCAGCGCGATCAGTGGACTAATCACCAGGGTCACGCCATCGAGACACAATGCTGGCAGCTGATAGCACAAGGACTTTCCACCTCCCGTCGGCATCACCACCAGTCCATCGCGTCCCGAAACGATCGCGTTCATCACCTCCTCCTGACCATCGAGAAACGCACTGAAACCAAAATACTTCCGCAAGGCCTCCTGCGGGGTGTGAATCATAGGTCGGGATAACGCGCTCATAAGGACTGCACAAATGAACAACTCCGCCATCAGGCTGTCAATGGAGAAATGAGCTTTTGGCCATGCAGCGGCGCCGCTTTGGACTGCTGGAAGCATCGCAGCTTTTCGTTCGCGGGAGAACAAGGGGAAGATGAGCAAAGCTATTTGCAGGTCGTCGCCAGCCCTAAGCTAAGCGGTGATGACTCAACGCCTTCCAAAGACTCCGGTTGTCACTTTTCGCGCTCGCCATGAGTGACCTACGAATCATAGTAGGCCTATGCGATTTGTGAAGCGCTACCTCACTGCATCTCGTCTCACTGCTACTCTATCGGTCGGCAGTCTATTCCTGACGACAGCGGTTGGTCAGACATCGTCCGACTCGTTCCTGGAAAAGGAAACGCCGTTTTTGCGCAGTGCATTGGTGATCGGCGATGCGAAAAAGCCCAATCGTGTGCGCCGTGGCGTGTTAGTGCCCATCGGTCACGATCACTGGGCCTGCTTTGACCCGGATTTACTGCGTTGGGCGGCGTTGTGGCGGTCCGATGCAGGACAGGCGCCACTGACCTATGACACGATGGCCGCCATTTCCTATCCCGATGCCAAAGCCAAGGCCGAAAGGCCGCCGCGCTTGCTCGGGAAGATCTTGCAGCAAACGCCTGAGGTGTTGGGAGTGACGTCGGAACCCGGCGAAGCCAAGGATCCGCGGTTCAATTTTCTCACCGATGGCAAAACTCCCGTAGGTCCCCTTCCCGCGGCGATGGGGCGCTTTCACGGCATCGCCCTGCGTGGGAAGATCGTGGTCATCCTCTATCAGATTTCCGATGCAATGGTGGAAGAATCTCTCAACGCCGATGCGCAAGGAACCATTCGACGTGCCCTGCGCATCAGTCCGCATCGGCAGACACTTCGTCTCGCCCTCGGCGCGCAAATCTTCCGCACTAACAGCAAAGGCGCGAAGATTCACGGCGAGTTGTTAGAAGTGGCGGCATCCGCACAACCGACCGACATCGTCTTGTCCACCGGGCCTCTAGACTCATGGCAAGTGCCCGCAGCGCAGGCCGCTTCGCCGGTCTTTCCCGCGACACTGTCTGTGAAAAACCCCGACGCGAAAGTTATTGCGCCCTTTGCCATCCGCGATTTTTCCATGCCGAAAAGTGCTCGCGCGATCCGTCCGGTGGACATCGCCTTTTATGCCAATGGCGACGCCATCCTCAGCACGCTCGATGGCGACATCTGGAGAATCGCCGGCATCGATGACGAGAAATCGACCTGGCAACGCATCGCCACAGGACTGTATGAACCCATGGCCGTGACCATCGATGCCAAGCAGCGCTTGTTTGTGTTAGGTCGTGATCAGATCACGGAGCTGATCGATTGCAATGACGATCATCATATTGATATCTTCCGCTGTGCGTCCGATGCGTTTTCCCAGAGCTTGCACACACGCGATTTCTCGACGTCGATGTGCATCGAAAAAGACAACTCATTTCTCATCGCCAAGGGTGGCATTGACAAAGAAGGAGGCAAGACCTTCGTCGAGCACGACAGGCACCGCGGTGCGATTCTGCGCATCTCCTCTGATGGGCAAAAGATCGAATCCATCGCCCAAGGTCTGCGCATGCCCTTTGTGGGGCTGCGAAATGATGGAGCGGTGTTCGCTTCCGACCAGCAAGGCAACGAGATTCCCAGCACACCGATTCATCGCATCCTAGACGGCAAGCGGAATTACGGATTTTCACCAACGAACTTCGACAAAACGCCCGCCATCACCGAGCCCTTGCTCTACTACCCTTATCAGAGCAATCGCTCGGCAGCAGGATTTGCCACCACCTCAGCCATGGCATTTCCCGATCTAGGCGAACAGTTTCTGCAAGTGTCCTGGAACGGCCGCTTGTTTCCTGTTCTGGCTCCTGCGAAAGGTCAGGCATTTTCCTGGATGCTTCCTCTGCAGCTTGATTTCCCCTCTCTCAAGGGCGCTACGCATCCGAAGTCTGGCCGACTGTATCTCACCGGACTGGGCATTTCGGGTTATATCCCCACGACCCCGAAAACCATGGGACTGGCATCGGTGGAACAGTCCTCTTCGTTGGCAACTCCAGTTTCGTTAGAGATCGAAAACGATGCCATCGTGGTAAGTTTTCACCGCGCGCTGAAGTCAGACGAATCCATCACCCCAGGAACCTTGCGGCTTTTCAACATCAAACGTACGAAGAGCTACGGATCGGGGCATTTCCGCTGGGACCAGAAACCCGGTGAGCAGACACTGGAAGCGAAATCTTTCACGCTCTCGCCAGACCGACGCTCAATGCGCATCGACTACCCATTGCTGCGTCGATCGGATGTGATGGACCTGACGCTACAATTCGCCAACGCGCAGCATTCCTTTGCTCTGCATCTCTATAGCCGTCCTCATCATCTGCCGCTGGCCAGTGCACAGGAAATGCAAGAGCACGACAAAGAAGCTTCCAGACCACTGCTAGCGGGTGATGCGGCAAAAGGAAAAATCATCTTTACCCAATTCGCCTGCAATGGTTGCCATTCGCTTGCGGGCGAAAAGCTCACTGGGCCACCGTTGAACGATGTGGCCTCGCGCCTGAAGGCCGCCGAGCTGCGGGAATCCATTCTCGAACCAGCCGCGAAAATCGCCGCAGGATACCCGCCTTCCATGCCTTCGTTCAAGGGGGTGATCCCTGCACAGGACCTGGAACACCTGATTGCTTATTTGCTGACACTGAAAAATTAGAGCCATTCTGCGGTAGCAATCATCGAAAAATCCCCAGCGATTCTTGACCACCCGCCCGTTCTGTGTAGGCTCGCCGTCCCATCATGAGCGCGGAACCGAAGAACTACAAGGACACCATCACCCTGCCGCAGACGCAATTCCCCATGCGCGCGGATCTGGTGGAGAACGAACCCAAGCGTCTCGCCGCCTGGGAAGCTCGGGATTTGTATCGCACGATTCTCAACCGTCGCCTCGAACAAAAGGCACCAACCTTCATTCTGCACGATGGCCCTCCCTTCGCCAATGGCGACGTGCACATGGGTACGGCACTCAACAAAGTGCTCAAGGATTTGGTCGTGAAATCGAAAACCATGGCGGGCTTCGCCGTGCCTTTCGTTCCCGGTTGGGACTGCCACGGCCTACCGATCGAGTTCAAGGTGGTGAAACAAGCCGCTGGTCTCGAGGCCGGTGAAATCCGTCGTCGTTGCACCGAGTTTGCACTGAAGTTCATCGACATCCAGCGCGCATCGTTCCGTCGACTGGGAGTGTTTGGCGATTGGGAAAACCCCTACCTCACCATGGGCCCGAGCTACGAGGCGGACATCCTGCGCGTCTTCGCGAAGATGGTCGAGGATGGTCGCATTTACCAGAGCCGCAAGCCCGTGCAATGGTCCTATGGTGCCCACACCGCCCTCGCCGAGGCCGAGGTGGAATACATGGACAAGGAAAGCCCCGCGATCTTCGTGAAGTTTCCCGTGGAGCGCGGACTTCAGTCCGCATCAAACATCACCGATGCACTCCCAGAAAACACCTCCATGGTGATCTGGACCACCACTCCCTGGACCCTTCCCGCCAACCTCGGCATCGCCGTGCATCCCGAGTTCACTTACGTAGTGGGTCGCTACGAAAAAGAAGGCGTCAGCGAGACCCTCGTCATCGTGCGCGAACTGATGGAGACGTTCCAACAGAAAACTGGCTTCGTCTTGCAGGAGGAAATCCGCGCGCACAAGGGCCGCGAACTCGAAGGCATGCTCGCCCGCCATCCATTCATCGATCGCACTTCGCGCGTGATTCTCGCGAATTTTGTCACCACCGAAACCGGCACCGGAGCGGTGCATATCGCGCCCGGTCACGGTGCCGATGACTACGTTGCCGGCATGCAAAACCAACTCGGCCTGCTCTCACCCGTGGACGACAACGGCCATTTCACCGAAGAAGCGGAAATGCCCGAATTGTTAGGCAAACACGTCTTCGCATGCAATGAACCCATCATCGAGATGCTGGCCGCAAGCGGTCACTTGTTAGGCCGCGAGGTCTATCGCCACAGCTACCCGCATTGCTGGCGCTCGAAAACGCCCATCATCTTCCGAGCGGTGGAGCAGTTTTTCATTTCCATCGATGACATCCGCGGTCGTGCACTGCAAGCGATCGATGAGGTGCAATGGCTCCCCGCCTGGGGTCGCAATCGCATCTACGGCACGGTCGAAGCCCGGCCCGACTGGTGCATCTCACGTCAGCGCACCTGGGGTGTGCCATTGCCGGTGTTTTATCACGAAGACGGCACGGTCATTCTCGATGCCGCACTCGCGCGCAAGATTGCCGATCTCGTCGAGAAGGAAGGCACGAACATCTGGTTCGAGAAATCCGATGCCGAACTCGCCGAGTTGTTAGGCTTACCCGCCGGAGTGAAAAAATGCCGCGACACCCTCGACGTATGGATCGACAGCGGTTGCTCGCATGCCGCCGTGCTCGATCGCAATCCCGCACTTCACGGTCCAGCCGACCTGTATCTCGAAGCCACTGACCAGCACCGCGGCTGGTTTCAGAGCTCGCTTATGCTCAGCGTTGCCTATCGCAATGCCGCGCCCTACAAGGCCGTACTCACTCACGGCTTCGTAGTCGATAAGGACAAGAAAAAACTCTCGAAGTCCGAGGCCGAAAAAGCCGGCAAGCCCATCGATGCCGCACACTACTACAACAAATATGGTGCCGACATCGTGCGTCTATGGGTCAGCTCCGTCGATTGGCAAAGCGAAGTACCATTCGGCGAGGAATTGTTCAAACAGGTCGCCGAGCCTTATCGACGCCTGCGCAACACGCTGCGCATTCTGTTAGGCAACCTCGAAGGCTTTAACCCCGAAAAAGACGCTGTTTCCGCCGAGGAAATGCCTCTGTTCGATCGCTGGATCATGGAGCGACTACACGCTGTTGTAGCCGAATGCCGCAAGGCCTACGAGAACTTCGAATTCCGCAAGGTCTTCAACGCGCTGAACCAATTCTGCACTGCCGACCTCAGTGCTGTTTACATCGATGTCACCAAGGACAGGATGTATTGCGATGCTCCCGAATCGCTGCGTCGCCGCGCCTCACAGACCGCGATGTATGAACTCTTCAGCGCCATCAGCCGACTGCTGGCTCCCATCCTTGCCTACACCGCCGATGAGGCTTGGGAACATGCGACTTTTACGACGGGTAGCATTCACGAGCAGGATTTCCCCGAGCCAGATTCCCGCTTCGCCAGCAGCACTGCCACGCCGGTGATGGATCGTTTGTTCGAACTGCGCTACCTCATTCAAACTGCCATCGAGCCCTGCATCCAGGCCAAAGAATTCTCGCGCAACAACGAAGCCGCCATCCTGCTGACTGTGCCGGAAAATGATCTTGCTCTGACCGCGCTGCAAGACATCGAAGCCATGAAGGAAATCTTCATCATCGCTGAACTCGAAGTGCGCACTGGCGAAACGGCATCCGCCAGCGCTCGCAAGACGGATCTCCCACTCTGCCCCCGCTGCCGCCGCCACGAACCCCTGCTCGAGAGCGGTTTGTGCGAGCGCTGCGATGAGGTCGTTCAACAATCGTGACCATGAACCTCACTTTTCGCCAACTCTTCTGCTGGATCACCCTGCCGCTCTTCGTGCTCGATCAAATCAGCAAGTGGTGGATCGTGCTGAATTTTCCGGAGCCGGGCTACGGATTTCGCGTGATGGAACTCGCTTCGTGGTTTCACATCATCCGCGTCCACAACCAAGGCGTTGCTTTCGGTATGGGAAATGGCACTTCTTGGGCACCCATCGTGTTTTTCTTCGTGCCCATGCTCGCCCTTTTCGGCATTCGTCACTTCTGGAAAAAAGGTGTATTTTCGAACAAACCCGCGCGCATCGCGGTTAGTTTGTTGTTGGCAGGGATCTTCGGCAATTTTACCGACCGTTTATTTCAAGGATTCCAGCTGCAGGAGTTTGCCGGGGAGAGTTTCTGGAAACGACTCTCGGAAGGCTACGTGGTCGATTTCATCAGTGTCTGGTTGCCTGGCTTTGAAAAAATCATGCCCTCCAGCGGCGGTTGGTGGCCCACTTTCAACGTCGCCGATTCCTGCGTATGCATCGCCGCCAGTTTGCTCTTCCTCTCTGGATTTTTCGAGGAGAAGAAATGATAGGGGTAACACACGTGCGATCGTAGGAATCCGCTGCGCATGACGATCAAAACCATGTCTTCATGGTTTTGATCCCGCAGTAACGGCACTTTGTGAAGCGAGCGTTTTTGAGGTCAAAAGTATCGATTGATGTCATGGATTCGAAATCCATGGCAATGACACAAGAGATCAAATTGAGCGCGGAACCTTCGTCACAATTCCTTCACACAACGGAATCCTGTGTGATTGGTGGGTGACTGGAGGTCGCAGGAATGACGGGCACCTGGGCGGAATCGAAGGCAATACGATTCATGGCAGAGAAAAGAACCGCCTTTGCTTACATGATGCGCTGGCGACTGGCCTTTCACGCCAGTGTCGCGATTGACCCAGGTTTCGGGGCCTTGGGGGTTGTCCACAGGGCTGTTTTTGAAGTAATCGGGATCGTAGTAGTCGGAACACAACTCCCACACATTTCCCGCCATGTCGAACAATTGAAAGGCGTTGGCGGGATAACTTTTCACGGGGGAACTGAAAGCGTAGCCGTCCAACTTGGTGTTTTCATTCGGGAAATTTCCCTGCCAGTGATTGCACAGCGGCTTGTCACCGGGTTGTCGTTCATTGCCCCAGATGAAGTCGAACTGGGTTTCGCCGCCGCGCGCCGCGTATTCCCACTCGGCCTCGGTGGGCAGACGTTTCCCCGCCCATTTTGCATAGGCCAGGGCATCGTCAAAGTTCACACACACTACCGGATGATCATCCAAACCTTCGATGCTGCTGCCCTTGCCCGTCGGAGCGCGCCAGTTCGCCGCCGGATCCCATCGCCACCAGTTCATGTAATTTCCCGGTTCGTTGGGATTGCCTTGCGTCTGGGAATCGGGAATGAACACCAGGGAGCCTTGTTTGAACGGAAACGGCGGCAGATTGGCCAGCGCCTCCGCGGGGAAATCCTCTTTTTTCGCATCGCGTTCGGCAAAAGTCACGTATCCCGTGGCTTCCACAAACGCGCGGAACTGCGCATTTGTCACTTCCGTCTGATCGATCCAAAATCCCCGCACAGTGACTTTGTGCTGCGGTTTTTCCTCGGCAAAGACCTTGGGACCGAAGTCGGTTTGGAACAACCCACTCGAGCCCATGATGTAAGTCCCGCCGGGCAAACGAACCATGCCCTGCTCGATACGGATTTCCGGTTGCGTGGCAACGGGCAAGGGTGTGAGTTTGGGCTTCTCGCAGGAACAGAGCGCGATGCTGGCGATGATCACGGAATGCAAGAGGATGGATGAGGTGGATTCTCTCATTTGGTGCTGGAGTTGGCCGCATCATAGTGGTTTGTTTGCCGCGCGCGATGACAAAATTTCGTCCATGCATCGATCTCCACCACGGCAAGGTCAAACAGATTGTCGGCGGCACCCTGCGCGATGAAGGGGCCGGGCCGAGGGAGAATTTCGTCTCGGAGCACGATGCCGCCTGGTATGCACGTCGCTACCGCGAGGACCATCTGACCGGTGGCCATGTGATTTGCTTGGGACCGGGAAATGCCAGCGCTGCCACGGACGCGCTGCGCGCCTGGCCGGGCGGACTGCAAATCGGCGGCGGCATCTCCTCCGAAAACGCGGCGCAGTGGCTCGAGCAAGGTGCCAGCCACGTGATTGTCACCTCATCGTTGTTTGATGCTTTAGGAACATTTCTGCCCGCACAACTCGATGCCCTCGTCGCCGCGGTGGGACGCGAAAAACTTGTCATCGATCTCAGCTGCCGCCGCACCCCGCGCGGATGGACGGTGGCGATGAATCGCTGGCAAACCCTCACCGACCTCGATGTTACAACCGCGACCCTCGATCATCTCGCCGACCACTGCGCGGAGTTTCTCATCCATGCCGCCGATGTGGAGGGTCTTTGCGGCGGGATCGACGAAGACCTCGTGCGGTTGTTAGGAAGCTGGGGTCGCATTCCCCTCACCTACGCCGGCGGTGTGGCGAACATGGAGGATGTGAAAAAAGTCCAGACCCTCAGCCAAGGACGCATGGATGTGACGGTGGGCAGTGCGCTCGATCTTTTTGGCGGCCACGGAGTCACCTACGCGGAACTGCTGGCCTGGAATCAACGCCCCACGACTCATGCTGATTGACTCCCACTGCCATCTGGCCTCGCACAAATTCGACCCGAGTGAACTCGATGCGCTGGTCACGCGCGCGTCCCATGCCGGTGTGAGCGCGATGGTTTCGTTAGCCACATGCCTGGACGACATCGAGGCCAATCTCACGATTGCCGATACCTATGAAAACGTCGGCGTTTGTCTGGGGATCCATCCCTGCGATGTACACAACGCGCCTGATGATGCGATCGATGTCATTGCCGCCAACATCTCCGATCCACGCGTGGTGGGCATCGGTGAGACGGGACTGGATTACTATCATCCGGCTCCCGAGGGATGGGAGGAAGAGACCTTTCGCCAGCGCCAGATAGCCTTTCTGGAGCAACATTTCCATCTGGCGCGCCGTTGCGCTTTGGGCGTGGTGATTCACACGCGCGATCGCCAAGGCTGTGCCTCCTTTGACGATGCCTTGCACATCTATCGGAATTTTGCCACGGATGTGCGAGCCTTGTTTCACTGCTACATCGGCACTGCCGAAAACGCGTATCGCGTGATCGAACTGGGCGGCTTGGTCTCGTTTGGCGGAGTCACGACATTCAAATCCGCGAGTGATGTGCTGGAAGTGGTGCGTCATTTGCCTGCTGGCACATTTTTGGTGGAAACGGATGCGCCTTACCTGGCTCCTGTGCCGCATCGCGGCAAGCGCAACGAACCGGCCTGGGTGCGTCACACGGCTGAACACATCGCCGCGGCGCGTGGTGAACATTTCGAAGAATTCGCCGCCCATACCCGCGAAGCGACCCTGCGCTTTTTCCCCCGATTGGCGGCGCGGTCCTGAGGGGTGATGCTGACAGTCGCTAGCTCCCATTCATTCCATCAAAGACTCCCGAACAGCCAGTTTCATCTCGCCAAATGTTGATGGGTGATCTAATCCCTGCGTATGCCGACTTTTGCCAACCTTGCCGGATTGTGGGCCCTGCTGGGGATTCCCGCCGTCATCCTGATTCACTTTCTCCAACGCAAGGCTCGAATCATAAAGGTTTCCACACTTTTTTTGTTAGAAAAAACCCAGCGCGAAGCAACGAGCGGAAGGCAATTCGACCGCCTGACGCACTCGGTGCCACTGTGGATGCAATTGCTCGGTGTGCTGTTATTGACATGGTTGTTAATCGAACCTCGCTATCCCCTTTCACGCAGCACGCAGCGCATCGCCGTTGTGGTGGATTCCTCGGCATCCATGTCCGTCAGCAAACAACGACTCATCGAACAACTGGCCGCCGAGCTGCCGAATTTGAAAGGATTCGCCACGGAGGTAGAATTCACCTTGCTCGAATCCACCCCCGGGAATCCACGATTGTATGCTGGAAATTCCATCGATGAATTGCTCCGTGCCCTACAATCATGGCAACCCTTGTCCGGCACCACGGATCCCACATTGGCATTGCGACTCGCCCGCTCCCTGGTGTCGCGCGAGGGCATTGTGATTTACGCCAGTGACACGCCTGTGGAAAAGCCTCCCTTTGATGCGGTGACCCTGTCCGTGGGCAAGGCGATCGACAATGTCGGCTTCACCGGACTCTCGTTCGAGACCAAGGACGGCGACTTGATCTGGCGCGCGACCTTGCAAAATTATTCGCAAACCGACACCACAAGGACTTGGCAGGTGGATGATGGAAATGGTGTTGCCACCATGCCGAAAACCATTGATCTGCCGGCCCGCAGCATGGTGACCCTCCAATCGAATTTCCCCGCCGAGGCGCAGCGATTGGAGCTCAGGCTGTCAGCAGACGAATTCACCACGGACGATACCTTGCGCATGGTCCGACCCAAGCCCAAACAGCTCAACATCTCCACCACACCTGCTCTGGAAAATCTATCGAAAAAACTGCTGCGCTCCATTGAGCAACTGACTCTCGGCACCGAAGCGGATGCCGACATTTCTCTGGTTTCCTACGATCCACTCGATCCCGTATCCGTGGCAGGCAACGCGGTGATGTTTGTGAATGACGGCACCCAGGGCGGCCAATATCTCTCGGGCGGCATCATCGCGGAAAAACATCCCTTGATGGACGGGCTCAACTGGCAATCGCTGCTCGTGCGTGAAACCATCTCGCTGGAAATCCGCCCCAGCGATCAAACCTTACTCTATCAGGACCGGCGTCCACTCATCCTGCTGCGCGATCTATCCGGTGTGGCAGGCAAACCCGCAACGCGACAATTGCTTTTCAACTTCGACCCACGGCTATCGAATATCGAGAACCAGCCTGCATTGATCGTCATGATGCTTCGCTTCATCGAGCAAATTCGCGAACGAAAAATCGCGCCTTCTCACGAAAATCTCGAGACCTCCCAACCGATCAGCCTGGCCCTCCGCGCGGCAGGTCCGGATGCAGCTGTGCGTCTGTTAGAAATGAATTCCCAGGGAAAAATTCAGCGCACCTTACCCGTGGACACCAAGGTGCCGCTGAACACGCCCGCCACGCCCGGCTACTATCGTTACCAGCAGGGCGAGGAACTACTTCTGGAAACCGCCACCCATTTTGCCGATACCAGAGAAGCGGATTTTCGGGCCTGTGCGGAGGCCAACCAACTCGGCAACGCCAAGGCCATCGCCATTCAAGCGCACAGCAAGAGTGATCCCTACTGGCATCTGTGGCTGTTGGCTCTGATCGGCGTTTTGCTGATTTCGTGGTTTTTTACCCGTGAACGAAACCGCGAAGAATCCCCAATTCAATCTGCGATTCCTACGGCATGACACGTATCGTACTTGCTTGTGTGTCATAAAGCACTAGCTTTTTGGATCATAAACACTTCAATTTAGCATTTCAAAAACCCATGGAATTCCAATGTCCCCACTGCCAACTCAGCATGACTGCTGAAGACGAACATGCCGGAAAAATCGTGTCCTGCCCCGGATGCAATGGCAAATTCCAAATTCCTGCACTGCCGGCTGCGCCTGTTAAGTCTTCGCAAATCACCACAGCTGGCGCGACTCAATCACCGCAGGGCCAGCGCGGCGGATGGAATGAGGAGGATCACGCGAATGTCAATTTCTTCGCCAGTCTCGCCTATGGCGTGATCATTTGCGCCTTGTTCCTTGTGGCGATGATTCCTCTACTGGGACCGAATCCTCAGGAACCGAAATTCGGCGATTTGTTTCTTCGCCGAGGCTGGGTGAACTACGCCGAAGTATTTCTTTTCCTCTGGGGTATGGTGATTTTGGTAATGAAATGGAAAAAAACCAAACGTCAGCGCCGCGCAATGCTGCTCGACGTGGTTCCCTCCAAACTCGGCAGCGAAATCAATTCTCAAACCGTGGGCGGATTCATCGATCATATCTACAAACTCCCCCAACGCCTGCGTGACAGCCTGATGGTCAATCGCATCCGCAAGGGCATGGAGTTGTTCGAAAAACGCAACAACAACGGAGAGGTCGCCACGTTTCTATCGGCACAGTCGGACATCGATGCCAATCGCATCAGCGGCTCCTACACGCTGCTCAAGGTTTTTCTCTGGGCGATTCCGATCCTCGGCTTCATTGGTACGGTGCAGGGTCTGTCTCAAGCGGTGAGTTCACTGTCCGCCGGTTCCAGTGACCCCGAGGCGCTCAAGGCCTCGATCAACAACCTGACAAGTGGCTTGGGCGTGGCGTTTGATACCACCCTGCTCGGACTCATTCTCTCGATGATTATGTCCTTCCCCATGGCGGTCATGCAAAAAGAGGAGGAGGAAATGCTCACAGAGATCGACGCCTTCTGCACGGAAAAACTTCTGCCGAAACTGAACGACTCCTCCAAGGCCACCGACGATCTTCTCCTGTCGCAAGCCGAAAACATTCCCGCCTTCGCAGCTTCACTTACTCGCGCGCACGAAGTGTTTCTAATCAAACTGCAAGATGCCTCCTCGATGCTGCGCGATGCCGGGGAAACGTTGAAAACCCGTCTCGATGCTCATCAAACCAAGGTGGAGGGCACGTTTCAACATGCTGTGGATAAACTCACTTCGGAGACGCGCGATGCATTTGTGCAACCTGCGACACAGTTGAACGAATACTTCGCCTCTCTCTCCAAAGGCGTAGAATCACTCAACACGACATTGAAGCAGTTGGGTGGTGAAACCATCACCATTAAGAAAAAAGGACTGTTCTCCCGCTGATCACGACCTTCGTCGCTCGTCATGTCACGCCGTCAATCCAGTTCCGCCGGGGTCTCGCTCTTTCCCTTTCTGAGCATTCTCGCTTGCTTGATTGGCATTTTGACGATGATGATCAAAATCATCAGCGATATCAAGGCGCAGGAAAACACCGGTCGCGATGAGCAGGAACTGGCCCGCGCGAAACAACATCAACAACTTCAGGCGGACATCAAAAAACAGGAAAAGGAATTGGAGAAAATCAAGGCCGTCCTGAAGGAGCGCAACGCCGCACTCGTCGAGCTCAGCGATCTCGAAAACAAACGCATCGTGCTGCGCAAAAAACTCGCTGATGCCAAAGCCGCCCCCACGCAATCTGATGAAGCTCTCCAAAAAATGTTAGAGCAACTGATCGATCAAATCGCTGCATTGAAAAAAGAGCGTCCCACGTTGGAGAAACAACTGGCCGAACTGAAGGCGGAATTGGAACGACGCAAAATCAAACCGGACAACAAACCCCAGCCCGTGCGCATCAATCCCGCCGGCTCTGGCATTTCCGCGAACACCGAACTCGTTTTCCTCGAGTGCAACGCCAATGGCCTAGTGATCCTCGAAAAAAACGGCAGCAAAACTCCGGTGTCCGCCGCCACTATCGAGACTGATGGCAAATTGGCCAGCACCTTCAATCAACTCAAATCCAACCGCGAGCACCTGCTGCTGTTTTTGATTCGCGCTGATGGCCACGGCACGTTCCGGACGGCAGGTGGGTATGCTGAAACGAAATACAACCTCCGCATCGGCAAGCTGCCGGTTCCCACCCAAGGCGAGATCGACCTCACCTTGTTTCTGAAACGATAGATCATGGCACGGAAAAAATCCAACGACTCGGAAGCGGTGAGCATGGACTCCTTGATGGATGCCCTGACCAATGTGGTAGCTGTCTTGATCGTGATTCTGATTTTGTTGCAAGTCGATGTCACAAACACGGTACAAAAATTGTTAGATGATCTCAAACCCGCAACACCCGAACAAATCGCTGCGGCCCAGCGGCAGAAAGCGCAAGTTCTGGAACAGATCAAAAAACAACAGGAATTGCTCAAAGCCCCCGAGCCCACACCGCAAGAACTGGGAAAAATTGAAGCAGATCTGTCCTTATTGGAGAATTCCTTAAAAAAACACGAGGCGGGATTAATGGAGTTGGCAAAACTGAAAGAGCAGGTTGATATCCAAAAGAAAACCGAAGCGGAGGAACGCAAAAAAACGGAGACGGTTCTCGCAGAGATCAACCGGCTCAAAGCACTGCTGGACCAAACACCTATCCCCAAAGTCCCCCAAGCCACGGTCGTCAAAATCCCGAACAGCCGTGATATCCCCGAAACAGCTGAGATACTCTACTGCTACATTGCTGGCGACCAAGCTCATTTTGTTGATCCCGCCGAAGCAAAAAAAATGGTGATGGCCGAATTCAAGAGTAACGAACGCAACCTCCTGCGCGAACTGCGCAAGATTCCGAAAAAGGCCGACGTGAAAATATACGACCAGGAAAAAACCGTTCAATTTTTCGCCGAGCGTGATCTCAAGGTCCGCAATCAATCGATCAGCGTGCCCTACAACAAACCCTGGCCACGCTTGAACTATCGCATCAGTTTCGACCCCAAAAAAGGCGATGCCAGTCTGGCCGACATGGAACAGGCCCGCGGCCGTTTTCATAAAATCTGCGACCGCGTGCGCTCATCCCCACGCAATGTGCTCATTTTCAAAGTCAATCCAAATGGCTTCGCGACCTACATCAAAGCGCGCGAGATTGCCGACAGCATGAACGTGGCATGCGGTTGGGAAATCGATGGCAACACTTATTACCAAGCCCCCTTGGAATTCGAAGTCAACCGTCTCGAACAACCCCCGCCCGCCAAACCGGGTGCCGCACCCGCCAAACCTGCGCCCAAGCGCAAACTGGACTGAAGACATCCCGATCAGCTCTACACTGACCAGAGCTTGCGACATCATGCGATGATAATCCAATCAGAGACACCGGGCAGCATCGTATGATCCTCGGCATATTTACCGTAACAAATTGAGCCAGAAGAATGTGCTGGCTGTGGAAACCGCGCCTTTCTGGTCCGATGAGTTGGGATCCATCGATGAAAAGCGTGCGAAAATCAGCCAGATGCGCCATTTTCTTGAATCGAAGCACAAGGATCACGCCAACGCCGACGGACAAATGACACCCGAACAAAAAAACGATTATCTCAAAAAATACGAGGCAGATCTCATCAGTCCTGCGGAAGTCGCTTTGTGGAAACGCGGTGCCTCCAATGCGGGCTATCACTACCTGGGTTGTGCGAAAACCTTCGCTCTCATGGGCAAGCATTTTGCCGAAGCGAACCTATCGCTACTGAAATCGCGTCAACGTCGATAGATCCCACCATGGATTTACCCTTACTCGCTGGACTCGCCGGTTTTGTAGCCCACCAACACGAGGATCAGTATGCCGAATATCAAACCCCCGAGGAAAATCAACCAAAAGGCGTTTTGCACAAAACCGGGGAGTTTCACATTCATTCCCATGAGGCCCCCCAGGGCAACGAGCGGCAGGAAAAATCCCGCGAGGAGATTCAGGCGGAAACCGAGTCGTGCGAGACGATCGCTGGACTTTGCCTGCTCCTCCGCCCTTTCGGCGCGAATGAACTCGAGCGTCACCCGGGCATCCGCATAGAGCAGATCCGCCGCACGTTCGTTTTCGTGGGCACGATCGCGCGCCGAACGAAGTTCACGATCCTTCGTGAGCACTGTGGCGGCATCCATCAGCGCATGATAGAGGTTTCGCGATGAACGCGCCAACGGTCCGGCATGGCGGATCAGATCGAAAATCTCCTTGGCGGTATCGGCATCATCGATGATGGCTTCCTGCTCATCAATGGCTTTGGCATATTCATCCAGCAAGTGGAACAATCCCGCTAGGCCCTTTTCGTTAGCGCCGTGCCACTGATGGCCGTCGAACCAGAAAAACAAGGCCTTGCGTTCGGGCACGGCGGGCTTGGGCACTTCGTGCAGAACCAGCAGCAATTGCCCCTGTTCGCCGCGCACACAACGCTGGCAACCATTGCGATTGCTCAGTTGATCGACCAGCGAAGCATCCAGATCAAAGGAAGTGGGCAGATGCGGCAATTCATGAACCATGCGACCATCGTATCACGTCAGGCGAAGAAAACGAGTCAAAAAGCTCAAATGTCGCGCAAGCCGCGGATGGCGGCGGCCATGTCGGGCGCAGAAAATGTCGAGGATCCGGCAACGAGCACATTGGCTCCCGAAGCGACGGCCTTGGGCGCGGTGGCGGGGCCGATGCCACCATCGACCTCAATGTGGTAGCTCAGACCTTTTTCCTCACGCCATCGGGCTGCCTGTTCGATTTTCGGCAGCACTTCGTCCATGAATGCCTGTCCGCCGAAGCCCGGCACCACGGTCATGCAGAGCAGCAGATCAATTTGATCGAGATAAGGCTGCACGGCCTCCATCGGCGTGGCGGGATTGAGCGCCAAGCCCGCTTGGCAGCCCGCCTCGCGGATGCGACGAAGCGTTTCTGCAACATCGTGATCGGCCTCGACATGGACGGTGATCAAATCCGAACCGGCGGCGATGAAACGCGGCAGGTAATGATCGGGGCGCGAGATCATCAAATGCACGTCGAGAAAAATGTCATTGCTCTCATGCACCGCCTGCACCACGGCAGGGCCGAAGGAAATGTTGTCGACGAAGTGCCCGTCCATCACATCGAGGTGCATCCAGTCCGCCCCCGCGCGGATGGCGCGACTAGTTTCCTCCTGGATGCGACCGAAGTCCGCCGCCAACAACGAAGGTGCGATGACGCGATCGTGATGCGTGCGCGGAATCATGGCTCAAGCGACATAGCCGAGAGCCGTGGCGCGCTCTTCGATTTTGCTTTCGTTGTCCAACAATTCCTGGATCGGATCCCAGCGACCGGCCATCAGCGCATCGCGTGCCGACTCCGGCATGGTGATGGCGATGCTGTGACCCGCCGATGTGGTGACGCGGAGTGCGCCGAGATCGATGGTGATCTGCAACTGCGGATCGGCCTCCACAGCGGCGCGCAAAGCGGCGATGTCCGCAGCGCTGGCAACCACGCAAGGCATGGCCAGCGTGGTGCAGTTGCCGTTGAAAATTTCCGCAAACGATTCGGCGATCACAGCATCGAAGCCATACTTGCGCAGCGATTGTGGAGCATGCTCCCGCGACGAACCGCAGCCGAAGTTGATGCCGGCGATGAGGATGTTCGCGCCATGGAAGCGCTCGTCATTAAGCGGGTGGTTGGTGCGCTTGCCTTCGGTATCGAAACGCACATCGTAGAACGCGAATTCGCCGAGACCATCGAAGGTCACGCATTTCATGAAACGAGCGGGAATGATGCGATCGGTATCAATGTCCGCGCCGGGCACAAACACGCCACGTCCGCTCACTTGGGTAACTTTTTCCAGAGCCATAAAATAATTTTTGTTAGTGATTAGGAGGGAAGGTCGAACACTTCACGGGCATCCGCCACGTGTCCTTTGATCGCGGCGGCGACCACCATAACCGGCGACATCAGCACCGTGCGACCGGTGGAGCTGCCCTGACGGCCTTTGAAGTTGCGGTTCGAGGACGAGGCGCAGAGTTGATCGCCCACGAGTTTGTCGGGGTTCATGGCCAGGCACATCGAGCAACCCGCGGCGCGCCATTCGAAGCCGGCATCACGGAAGATCTGATCGAGACCCTCTTTCTCGCACTGAACAGCAACGATTTGCGAACCGGGAACGGCGATGGCGTGCACGCCTTGGGCGACCTTGTGGCCTTTGAGATATTTCGCGGCCTCACGGAAATCCGATAGACGGCCGTTGGTGCAGGAACCGAGGAAGGCGACGTCGATTTTCACGCCTTTAATCGGTGTACCGGGCTGGAGTTTCATGTAGGCCAGCGCCTCTTCGATCGACTGTTTCTCCAGCTCAGTTGCTGCCTTGGCAGGATCGGGGATGGATTGGTTGATCGAAACGCCGTGGTCGGGGGAAATGCCCCAGGTCACGGTGGGCTCGATCTCGGCCGCATCGATGCGCACAATGTCATCGTAATGGGCATCGGCATCCGAGGCGAAGCTCAGCCAGCGTGCGGCGGTGGCATCGAAGTCGGTCATGTCGACATACGGGCGACCTTGCAGGTAGGCCACCGTTTTGGCATCCGGATTGACGTAACCGCAGCGGGCACCGCCCTCGATGGACATGTTGCAGACGGTCATGCGTTCTTCCATCGACATGCGATCAAAGACATCGCCGGCATATTCATACGCGTAGCCGATGCCACCCTTGGCACCGAGCAAGCGGATGATGTGAAGAATCACGTCCTTGGCATACACGCCGGGGCGCAAATTGCCGGTGACCTCAATGCGACGCACTTTCAGCGGCTCCAGGGCCATGGTTTGCGTGGCGAGAACATCGCGCACCTGCGTGGTGCCGATGCCGAAAGCGATGGCACCAAAAGCCCCGTGCGTGGCGGTATGCGAGTCACCGCAAGCGATGGTCGTGCCCGGCTGGGTGATCCCCTGCTCCGGGCCCACCACGTGGACGATGCCTTGTTTGCCCGAGCGCAGGTCGAAGTAGGTCACGCCGAAATCCTCACAGTTTTTGTGCAGCGCCTCCATCATTTCCGCGGCGAGCGGGTCTTGCGGTGCGTCTTGATTGATCGTGGGCACGATGTGGTCCACGGTGGCGAAGGTGCGGGAAGGAAATTTCACCTTGAGTCCGAGATCGCGCAGCATCCCGAAGGCCTGTGGCGAAGTGACCTCGTGAATCAGGTGCGTGCCGATGAACAATTGCGTGCGGCCATCGGCCAACGTTCCTACCGTGTGAGAGTCCCAAACTTTCTGAAAAAGGCTTTTGCCCATGAGTGTGATACCGCTTGGTTGCGAGCGGGGCGCGAAAACTAGGAAAAATCTCCCTGCTTGTCAAAGCATGAGTGGTTTTTTCCCGTCATGGCCCGTCGCTGTCACACAAATTCACAGTTTGCACTTCCCCTGACCGCTTCAGCACGCTAGAGAAACCGCGACATGAGCCTTACGCAACTTGACCAACTGAAGCAGTATACTGTTGTCGTCGCCGACACCGGAGATTTCGAATCGATGAAATCCTACCAACCGCAGGACGCCACGACCAATCCATCACTGATCCTGCAAGCCGCGGAAAAGCCGGAGTATCGCCCGCTGGTGGAAAAAGCCGTGGCCGAGTTCCGCAATTCCGGTCTCACCGGTGATGCGCTGCTCTCCGCCATCCTCGATCGCATTCTCATTCTGTTCGGCTTGGAAATTCTCAAGATCGTGCCAGGTCGCGTTTCTACAGAAGTTGATGCTCGCCTTTCCTTCGATACCGAGGCTACTGTCGCCAAAGCCCGCGAGCTCATCGCCGCCTACGAAAAAGAAGGTTACACCCGCGAGCGTATTTTGATCAAGATCGCCTCGACCTGGGAAGGCATCAAGGCCGCCGAAATCCTCGAAAAAGATGGCATCCGCTGCAACCTCACGTTACTCTTCTCCTTCGCCCAGGCCGTGGCCTGCGCCGAAGCCAAGGTGCAACTGATCTCGCCCTTCGTCGGTCGCATTCTCGACTGGTATAAAGCCAGCACCGGCAAGGACTACCAAGGCGATGAAGATCCCGGCGTGATCTCGGTGAAGGCCATTTACAATTACTACAAAAAATACGGCTACAAGACCGAAGTCATGGGTGCCTCGTTCCGCAACGTCGGTGAAATCCAGGCGCTCGCCGGTTGCGACCTGCTGACCATCAGCCCCGGTCTGCTCAAGGAACTGCAGGCCTCCACCGAACCGCTCGCCCGTCGCCTCGATCCCGCCGCCGCTTCCAGCGATCCGGTGGAAAAAATTTCGCTCGACGAAAAAGCCTTCCGTTTCCTCTTCAACGAGGACGCCATGGCCGTCGAGAAAACCGCCGATGGCATCCGCAAGTTCTCCGCCGACATCATCAAGCTGGAGAAACTGGTGGCTTCGCTGATCTAACCGATCGTCAGTCCATCCATCATCCGACGTGGGATTTCTCACGTCGGATTTTTTTGTGCGAGTATGACCAGAAAGATTCCCCTACAAACGACCGCTCAACGATCTCATAGAAAAAGGCTCACGGTTGTCGAGCAACAGGAGGGAAATCGAAGCGACCGAAAACAACCGTGTTATCGGAAAACCCGCAGAGATACCGTTGATTATCGCGTGTAGCCGTGAAAATCACGACCTCTTTTCCGTTGTCCCATTTCATCGGAGGATTCAGGTAGATCCACTGAAACCCCTCGCATGTTTTGGTGACCGCTCCGAGTGAGGCGAACCATCGCTGATCAGGATAACTGCCGTGCTGATCACGATACGCGGAAATCTGTTGCAACATCGAACGACATTGTGCGCTGTGGGAACCCACATTCGCATAAGCGCGCAACTGGGTGAAAAATCGATCCCCCACAATGCCCAGCAACATTCCCGTGACAAGGATGACAACGACGCGTGTGTAGCGTTTGATAAGTCGCTTGAACTGCGCGGAAGTCATAAATCTCGGCTACTCTCTCACCGTGAGAACCCATCGTCGAGCTGCAGTGACGATCAAGCAGGCGCGCCGACGACCTCACCAGGAATGGTGCCGTCGCCGGGAGTCTCCTCTTTCGATGCACTTTTCGCGGCGTCTTTTTTCGCCAGTTCATCAGGGATCGGTGGCGGCTTGGATGCGGGTGGCGGATCTTTCATTTCGCCGAACTCAACCAAATCACGAACGTGGCTCGCATCCAGAGTCTCATATTCCAGCAGCGCCATGGCGATCAACTCGACCTTGTCACGTCCTTCGTTCAACAAACGTTCTGCCTTGGAATAGGCATCGTCAATGAGTTTCTTGATTTCAGCATCGATCGCCTGGGCCGTGGATTCGGAGTAATCGCGGCTCTTGCCGAAATCGCGACCGAGGAAGGAACTGCCCTCGCTCTCGCTGTAGCCGATCATGCCCAGGTTTTCGCTCATGCCCCACTCGCAAACCATTTGGCGGGCGAGGTGCGTGGCCTGACGGATGTCGCCGGCCGCACCGTTGGAAATGTCCTGACTGTGGAACTGCTCGGCAATGCGACCGCCCATGGTCATCACCAGACTATCGAGCGCCTCTTTTTTCTGCGTGGAGTATTTATCGCCATCAGGCAAGTACATCGTGGCACCCAGATACGGCCCGCGAGGAATGATGGTGACCTTGTGCAGAGGATGGCAGTGCTTGAGAATCACGTTCAGGTAGGCATGACCCGCCTCGTGCCAGGCTGTGCCGATTTTTTCCTTATCGCTCATCGCGAGACTGCGGCGTTCGCGACCCCAGCGTACTTTGTCACGCGCTTCTTCCAACTCATCGATCGTGACCGCAGTGCGATTGCGGCGAGCTGCCAGCAAAGCTGCTTCGTTGATCAAGTTCGCCAATTCCGCGCCCGAAAAACCTGGAGTTCCTTTGGCAATGCGGGAGAGATCCACGCCCGCTTGCAGTTTGATTTTTTTCACATGAACGCGAAGAATTTCCTCGCGGCCGTTGACATCAGGCAATGACACCGTGACTTGACGGTCGAAACGTCCCGGCCGCAACAAGGCGGGATCAAGCACATCGGGGCGGTTGGTAGCGGCGATGATGATGACACCTTCCTGCGTATCAAAGCCATCCATTTCCACCAACATCTGGTTGAGCGTTTGTTCGCGTTCATCATTGCCGCCGCCCATGCCTTGACCACGATGGCGACCCACAGCATCGATCTCGTCGATAAAAATCAAGCACGGGGCGTTTTTCTTGCCCTGTTCGAACATGTCGCGCACGCGGCTGGCTCCCACGCCGACAAACATTTCCACGAAGTCTGAACCGGAGATCGAGAAAAACGGCACATCGGCCTCACCGGCGATCGCACGGGCCAGAAGGGTTTTCCCGGTGCCGGGAGCACCCACCATCAGCACACCTTTCGGGATGCTGCCGCCGAGTTTCTGGAACTTGCGGGGATCGCGCAGGAATTCGACGATCTCCTGCAACTCTTCTTTCGCTTCCTGAATGCCCGCCACGTCCTTGAACGTGACCTTGTTCTTGTCCATGGTCAGCAGACGCGCCTTGCTGCGGCCGAAGTTCATCGCGCCGCGTCCAGCGGATTTCATTTGCTGGCGGAAGAAGAAAATTAAGACGGCCACGATCAGGATGATGGGCAAAAGGCTGATCATCATATTGGCAAAGGTATTGCTCACGCTCGTGCGCTTGGCACCGGAAGCGAGCAATTCGGATAGCTCCTCCTTTTGCATCAGCGTATCAACCTTCACCTCGAAGCGGGTGAATTGTTTGGGATCCACGGGAGCCGAAGACGCAACCAGAGGATACGATTCGCGAACCCCCTCGATCACGGCGGAGTTGTCTTTGGCAATGACCACGCGCAGAGGAGATTGCAGATCATTGACTTGCACTTCCCCAGCGGCGAGGGCTTTGCGAAACGCCTGTAGAGTGAGAATTTCCCCGCCCTCAGCCAAAGGCGGCACAGCATCGAGCCGAGTGATTTTGATCTCACTGCCCAAGATGCGGTTCAGCACACCTTGATTGAGGACAATATCAACCGGAACTTGAAAGCTCGAGCGCTGTTTGGCGGCATTCGTGTCGCGAGTTGGCGCAGGTTTTAGCCAGCCATTGACAGTCGCAATGTAAAGACTGTCACGGGTCACGACCTCGAAAGGACGTTTTGCATCATCTGTCACCACCAAGCCTTGGTCGTATGCACTACGAAACTCATTGTAGCTGAGTTGCTTCGTCTTTCCGCCGAATGTATCGGTGTTGAAATACGCGATACTCAGAACGAGGAGCGCCACGCCGAGCAGACCAAACAAACGCCAATTCACACCGGCAGGCTCTGGAGTATTGCGGTTGGTTTCGCGTGGTTCTTGTGGCTGGGGTGTTGAGTCGGACATGATACAAAATGAAGGCTTGCTGTCATGCTGGTGCAATGATATCGCAGTGACAATCTCTCAGCCACCCTACGCGAGAAGCACCAAAAGGAAAATGTTTTTTGCAATTTTTTGTAGGACTCAAGCCGAGGGCCGATCTTACTTCTCACGAATCATGGCTACGGCCATCGCGGCGATCCCCTCGCGCCGGCCGACAAATCCCATGCATTCATTGGTCGTAGCTTTGATTCCCACTCGCGCTGACGGCAGACCGAGTGCTGCTCCCATGGCCAATCGCATGGCATCTCGATGAGGAAGGACCTTGGGCGCCTCAGCAATGATCGTGGCATCCACATTGACCAATACGTAGCCCAATTCATCAGCTCGTTGACGGCATTTTTCCAAAATCCGCAACGAGCAAATGTCCTTGCATGCTGGATCGCCGGGAGGAAAAAAATGGCCGATATCAGGTTCACCCAGAGCGCCGAGCACGGCATCTGCGACAGCGTGCGAAAGGACATCGGCATCCGAGTGCCCTTCCAATCCGTGAGTATGTGGAATTTCCACGCCTCCCAGAATCAGCGGACGACCTTCGGCGAAACGATGCACATCATACCCAATTCCCATCATGCGCCGACAGTGTAAGCTCATTCCTACTCAGCGGGCAACTGCAAAGCATGCGATTTGAATTTCCCTTGTTTTTTCTCATGGGCAGAGGCGCGAATTCTGCTAAGTAGGTCGTCGTTCATGAGAAACTATCCCACATCCTTCCAAATCCGCACGCTGTGGAATGCAGCCACGGGAGTCTCCATCCTGATCCTCGGCTTGCTGCTGGTCGGGCTGATCTGGCTTTTGGGTCAACTGTTCGGATTCCTGCAACCGGTATTGATTCCGGTAATCGTGGCAGGCATTGTGGCGTATCTCCTCGATCCGGTGGTGCGGCGCTTGGAGCGCTGGAACATGTCGCGACTGAAAGCCGTGATCGTAGTCTACGCGGCGATGCTTTTAGGCGCATTGATACTAACTCTGGCCGTTCTGCCCGGCGTGAATCAAGCGCGGGCCATGTTTTCCACTCAGATGAAAAACGCCACTGTTACGGAAAACAACAGCAACATGACGACCAATGTGGTGAAATTTCTGCGCGAAAATCAGGAAAAGCATCGAGGCAAGGCCCTTGGTTGGCTACTCACGGAAGTGGATGACGAAGGAAAGGCGATCGACGCCAGTCCGAAAAGCAAAACTTCGCAGACCTTGGACTTCTTCTGGGATACGCGTGTGGGTAGGATGCTCTACAACTCCAAGGGGCGTATCTGGGAATGGACCTCGGCAGGCACCTCAAAAGTCGTTGGCGTCATCGGCTTTTTGTTAGGCTTGGTGATGGTGCCGATCTATCTGTTCTTTTTCCTCAAAGACTCTGCAGGCATCCAGAGGCACTGGCACGACTATGTGCCGCTGAAAGCATCGCGCTTCAAGAGCGAATTGGTAGATACTCTTCAAGAAATCAACGGCTACCTGATCTCTTTCTTCCGTGGACAGGTGCTGGTGGCATTCATCGATGGACTATTGGTGGGTATCGCACTCACCTTTTACGGTCTACCCTACGGCTTCCTGATCGGTGTGTTTATGGCGCTTTTGGGCGTGATTCCCTACATTGGCAATATCATTTGCCTCATTCCCGCATGCATCATCGGCTGGTTTCACGCGAAAGGAGGAGCGATCTGGAATCTGGATCCATTGTCCTACACGATCGGAGTATTGATCATTTTTGTGGTGGTGCAGCAAATCAACTCGCTGGTGACGGCACCGAAAATTGTTGGTGAATCGGTGGGCCTGCATCCGATGACCGTGATTTTCTCCATGGTGTTCTGGACAGTCATTCTGGGTGGTTTTGCAGGCGCATTGCTCGCTGTGCCTCTCACAGCTGCGATCAAGGTGCTATTCCGCCGCTACATCTGGGAACGCAAGATTATGGAGTCGGAAGCTCCGAAAGACAATCTTCCGCCCGCAACCGATGAGCCGCTGACTCCGTAATGACGGCACAAATGCGTCATGGATTGTTTTGCAGCTGGACAGACATGCCTTCTGACACTAGCTTTCGCGCGCCATGGCAACCTATCGCGTTCTCGTTTCCGATCCCATTTCCGAAAAAGGTGTCGAAGCTCTCGCTTCCGCTCCCGAAATCCAAGTTGATGTCAACACCGGTCTGAAGCCAGAGGAACTTCTCGAAATTATCGGCAATTACCACGGCCTCGTGGTGCGTTCGCAAACCAAGGTGACTCCGGAGGTTTTTGCTGCCGCAAAAAACCTCAAAGCCATCGGTCGCGCCGGTGTGGGCGTGGACAATATCGACCGCCAGGCTGCCACCGATCACGGAGTGGTCGTGATGAACACTCCCAGCGGGAACACCATTTCCACCGCGGAGCACGCTTTCACGCTGATGCTTTCCTTGGCACGCAACATTCCCCAAGCGCATGCTTCGATGATTGCAGGGAAGTGGGACCGTAAGTCCTTCGAGGGTTGTGAGATTCACGGCAAACGACTCGCCATTCTTGGCATGGGTCGCATCGGCACGGAGTTCGCCAAACGCGCTCAAGCATTCGGCATGCAGGTCGTAGCCTATGATCCTTTTTTTACCGCCGCGCGCGCTCAAGCGCTCAAGGTAGAACTCGCCGAGACGGTGGAGCAAGCTCTCACCGCTGCCGATGTGGTGACGCTGCACATTCCCCTCAATGACGACACCAAGCACATCATCAACGCCGATCGGCTTGCACTCATGAACAAAGGTGCGCTTGTGATCAACTGCGCTCGTGGCGGTCTTGTCGATGAAGCAGCCGCCAAAGCATCGCTTGACTCTGGCCATCTCTCAGGCATCGCGCTCGATGTCTACGAGGTCGAGCCTCCCCCCGCTGATTTCCCTCTGTTTTCGGCAAAAAAGACCGTTTTCACTCCGCACCTCGGTGCCTCCACCGCCGAAGCTCAGGAAAATGTTGGCATCGAAGTGGCTCATCAGGTGCGCGATTTTCTCGTCACTGGCGAGATCCGTAACGCCGTGAACATGCCCAATCTCGACGCCAAGACCATCGCCGAGGTTGGCAAATACATGGACCTCGCCAGCGCTCTTGGCAAACTGGCCGCCAAGATCGGCCCCAGCCAAGCCGATGCCATCCGTGTTTCTTTTGCAGGACCCGTGGCGGAAATGGACACGGAGCTCATCACGCGCGCCGTATTGACAGGCTACCTCTCCTCCGCCCGCAACGAGGCACAAGTGAACCTGATCAACTCTCCCGCCGTCGCCAAGGCATTCGGTCTCGTAGTGCAGAAATCCTCCGTCGCCATTGAGACGCCCTACACCGAGCTGATCGAGGTCGATGTCATCAAAGGAAATGATGAAATCGTCGTCGCCGGCACTTTCCTGGGTACCCAACCACGCATCGTCCACATTGCAGGCCACAACGTCGAAACCAACGTGTCCGGTCAGTTCCTCTTCGTGGAAAATGACGACCGCCCTGGTATGGTCGGCACAGTCGGCACCCTGCTGGGCGCTGCTTCCGTGAACATTGCCAACATGGCCTTATCGCGCACGACCGATCGTTCGAGAGCCGTTACGGTGATCGAAGTCGACACCGAGCCGCCCACCTCGCTTCTGGATACTCTGCGCGCCACGCCGGGGATCCTACGCGTGCTTGTCATGGCGTTCTGATCATCAGACCCGCATCGAACCCGTCTTCATGCCCAATGCCAATCGGGAATGTTGGGGCTATTTTTGCCGCTGCCATCATAGTCGCCCCTGATCAATGACGCGTTGCCGTTTGGAGAACGAATCCCGTTTGTAAGAAAAACCGCTCGACTTTTGCCTATCACGGCACACAATTCGGTTTTCCTCCATAAACGAACATGAAACAACATACATTGCTAGCGGCACTTGCCATGTGCCTGACCTCGCTGAATCCCTTGCATGCCGGTGGCGAAGGCTGGGTCACGGATTTCGAAGCCGCCAAAAAAACCGCTGCTGATGAAAAGAAAGATCTGCTTGTCGATTTCACTGGTTCCGATTGGTGCGGATGGTGCATCAAACTGAACGACGAAGTCTTTTCCAAAGAACCTTTCAAAGCCGCAACCAAGGATCAGTTTGTCATGGTGGAATTGGATTTCCCGCGCAAGAAGGAGTTGGACGCCAAGCTGAAGGAGCAGAACAAGTCTTTGCAGAGCAAATTCCAAGTCCGAGGTTTTCCCACCATCATGCTATGTGATGCAGCGGGCAAACCTTATGCCAAAACAGGATACAAACCCGGTGGGCCGGAAAAGTATGTTGCTCATCTCAATGAATTGCGTGCCGTGCGTGAAAAACGCGATGCGGCATTTGCCAAGGCGGATCAAGCCAAGACCGATGCTGAAAAAGCTGCGGCGTTGGTGGAAGGCCTGAAAGCTCTTGACGAAGAATTGGTGGAAAGTTGCTACAGCGACGTGCTTGACCAAATCACCAAACTCGACAAGGAAGACAGCACTGGATTTGTCAAAGCCCGCAAAGAAGCGGCGGCTAAAAAGCAAGCGGAGCTGGAAGCCATGGGAGCCGTGCAAAAATTCATGGGAGGCACGATTCAGCCACTGATGAAAAGCAAGGAATATGACAAAGCTCTCGAAGCCGTGAAAGCTTACATCAAAGACAACCCCAACACCCCGGAAGATTTCAAGGTGGGCATGACCATGAACGTGGGGCTGGCCGGCCCGATGGAAAAAGGTGATGTGGCAGCCGCCAACGCTCTGGTAGACTCCGTGGCAAAAGACTACCCTGATAGCCAGATCGCACAAAACGCCGACAAAATCAAAGCCAGCATTCAAGCACGCATGGAGCAGCAGAAAGCTGCTCCCGCAGGCGAATAGTACGCAAAAGACCCTTCGTCATTCTCCACGCAAAAGCGCCATGGCTACCATGGCGCTTTTTTCGTCAGGCAGTGGATGGTCATCATGCGATGTTGGTGAACACGGCATGCACATCATCGTCATCCTCGATTTTATCAATCAGTTTTTCCACCTCTTCGAGTTGCTCTTCGGTCAACTCCACGGGATTGCTGGCCACACGACGAAGTTCGGCTTTTTTGACCGAAATTCCCAACTGCTCGAACGCTTGGGTGAGTGTCGAAAAACTCGAATAATCGGCAAGGGCGGTAATCAAATCATCATCGACAACCAATTCTTCCAATCCCGCATCGATGAGAGCCAGTTCAATTTCCTCCAGATCCAAGTCCGGGGTGCGTTCGAATTCGACCGCAGCTTTGCGCGAAAAAAGAAACTCCAGAGAGCCACTGGGAACCATTTGCCCGCCGTTTTTATTGAAATAGGTTTTGATATTGGTGACCGAACGATTGGAGTTATCCGTGGCACACTCGACGAAAATCAAAACGCCGTGAGGCCCTTTGCCCTCATAGTTCACCTCCACAATATCCTGCGCATCCTTGGCCGAAGCGCGTTTGATGGCTGCCTCAATGTTGTCTTTCGGAAGGTTGGCGGCTTTGGCGTTGGCAATGGCGAGTCGCAACTTGGCGTTTGTCATCGGGTCGGGCCCACCATCTTTCGCCGCCATGGTGATCAGTTTTGCCATTTTGGGAAACACCTTGGACATCTTGTCCCAGCGTGCCTCCTTCGCCCTTCGTCTGCATTCAAATGCGCGTCCCATAGTCGTGATTAAATTGGATTAGCGAACTCTCGCCCGGGGCAGTTAAGCGAAAAAATCACGGAACTACCAATCAAAGTTTGCAAAAAAATTCCGTGATCCCTGCGAGGAAGCGATAGCCTCCAGCACTTTCCGATTCGAAAATACGTCCGGACATCGAAGTCAAAAAATGCGAACTCAGCGTTCGATACGAAATCCCTTAACCCCTTCGAGAGGTGAAATCACCTGAGTATGCATCGATTGAATGTGGTGAGCCACCGCCGACTCCTCGGTTAACTCATTGAGAAAACTCTCCAATTCGGCATCGGTTTCCGCCATGACCTGCAATTCCACAGTACCATCGGGCATGTTTTTCACCCAACCGCAGACGTCATAAGACCGTGCGATGTCCTTGGTCGCGTATCGAAACCCGACTCCCTGAACCTTACCAGCAAATACGATACGTTTGGCCACCATGGTGCGCGTTGAGGCATGCACGTCTTCGTGACCTGAGTCGACTCAAATTTTCGCGAGATCAGGCATTTGAATCACAGTAAGCAATTTTTTTTATCTTGGCACATTTCGTGCTAATTTTTTAACAGAATCAACGATCCATCTTTCTGTCGGAGTATCATAGCCTAGTTGGCACTGCCCGTCATCATGGCGGTCAGTGTCCAACTTGTGATTCATCCACGAGCATAGAGGGCACGAATTGCATGACTTTACTGCGCTCCCTGACGTGGCAGATCCTTCGGCCGACAGATGATCATACCCGCATGGGAGGAGTTTTCCGCGAGATAATCGGCGATGGGCTTGTCAACAATCGTGCGACGTCCTTTTTCCTTACTTGAAGTCGCATGGGCAAAACGCGCGCGACCTTGATGCCACATGATCAGACCGACGTGGCTGGTGTATTGATTGGGAGAGTGCGTGGTGATCGCACAGATGTCGCCTTCAGACAAGTGGCACTCTGCCGCGAGAACCTTGTCTTTGGGCACATGATACACCGGCAGAGCGGAGACCTTCTTTTCGATCCCTGCCATCGGAGCCAGCAACGACGGATTGTTTTTGAGATAGCGGTAGCTTTGCCACTGCACGGTCATCTCGCGGATCTGACGCCTCACTCTCTCGGCACCGGGAAGCCCGCATGATCGATTTTCCGCAAGCCCACGGCGTTGATTATCATGAAATACCTCCTCCAAATGGTGCATACGGCTCAGATATGAGCCATCACATCGACCGTTGCGATAGCGCTCGATTTCCACCATGTGAATCAAATGCTCCGGTTTATAGGGCCCCGTTTGATAGGCAAGCATTCTGGCGATGCCCAACGAATTTTCATAAAATGTCCAACAATCCATGGCGTTGAGATTCACCACGGGGCTTTCCACCCGGTCGTCCACTTCCAAGGTGAAGTTGACGTATGGAGTATCCAACAAACTGCGGGCGGCCAATGAAATCCTCTCGCCGATCGGTCGCGCGCGCCAATTTTCGCTCTCGGCTTTTTTGACGATAGCGCGGAATTTTTCCTCACCCTGAAACACCGTCTTCATCGGCAAACGCAGTGGACTCGGCGGAGGTATCGCCATGCGTTTTTCCCACTGCGCAGATGCGCTGACCGGTAGCAGGAACAACAACCAGAACCATTTCATAAAGGCATCATACGACGCTCACGCAAAAACGCAATCAAAGCAGCCGGGAGAAGTTTACCGCCCCGTGAAACGCTCAATATCTTTCTCCAAGCCGTATACTACCAATTGGTCGCCGGGTTGAAAAACGAAATCAGGTCCCGGCAGGCCGCCGATGACAGGAATCTCCTCCGGCACGGTCTGATGGGAATCCGTGCGCCTGACGGTAACCAAATTGAGACCATGCTTGGCACGCAACTCGGATTCCTTGAGAGTTTTTCCCACCAGAAACGACGGGCACAACAACTCCACAACGGCATGGGTGGAATCAACCACGAAATGGCGAAGAAACGCGCGATTGGATACATGCCGGGCAAACATTTCAGCCGCAAGAGCTTCGACACGAATCTTGCCACTCACCCCCATCAAATCGAGCAACTGCTCCTGCACCTCGTGAAAAACGCGCGTGTAGATACGCTTGACCCCGATGGATTTCAAGTGGGCCGTCATCATCAGACTCGCCTCAAAATTTTCCCCCACTGCGACGATCGCCACATCGGCCTCCGCGACACCCAGCTCGACAAGCACGGCGCGATCCGTGGCATCACCTTGCACGGCGAGAGTCACCTTTTCTTTGACCGCATCGAGATGGCTTTCATTGTTGTCGATCACCATCACCTGGTGGCCTGATTCCGCGAGTTCACGCGCCATGCTGGTGCCGAAAGCACCCAATCCAAGAATAACAAAGTTCATGATCGTAGGAAGTATGATAGGAATGATTAGCCCAGAGGCACTCGAGATTCTGGCAAACGAACCTTGGAGGTTTTTTTCGGACCGATCAAGCTCAGTGCGAAAGTGAGGATACCGATCCTGCCCGCAAACATGGTGAGAGTGATCACCCATTTCGAAGCATCGCTCAAAGATCCTGTAAGTCCGCGGCTCAAGCCTACCGTGCCAAAGGCGCTGACGCACTCGAACACAATATCTGCTGAAGCGGCGGCAGGGTTGAATTTCCCGACCAAATACGCCGCAACAGAGATCCAGATCAAACACAACGCCAGTGTTGCCAGGCTCCGCTCCACCGCATCGCGCGAGGCGCGACGGTCCCACAATTGCAAATCGCGCTGACCTGTGAGGATTCTCCGCATTTCCAAGACGATGATCGCAAATGTGGTGGTCTTGATGCCCCCTGCCGTGCCGCCTGGATTTCCACCGATCGCCATCAACACGCATGACACCACCAGTGCCGCCGTGCCGTGGCCGCCAAAAGAGCTGATGTTGAAGCCCGCCGTGCGGCAGGAAACGGAATTGAACAAGGACTCCCATAACGGAAGTCCACTCCATGCATACGCCAGAGCACCAAACACCAAGAGAAACAATGTCGTCGTGGCAGCCAGACGGCAATGCACAGAAAGCCGCGGCATCATCGCCCGTTGCCCCGTGCGCCAGCGTTTCAACCAGGCAAACGAATAACGGGAAATCTCCGTAATCAAACCAAATCCAAAACCTCCCAGAATGATCAGGACCATGATCACCGAGTGAACCGCGCGGTTATCTACGACGCTCGCGTGCATCAAGCCGTCACCGTAGGTGGAAAAACCCGCGTTGCAAAATGCCGAAATTCCATGAAACACAGAATCCCACCACAAGCGTCCTGGACTTTGATGGGTATCGGCCCAAAAGTGACGCAACAACAGAATGCCGATCAATTCGATCAATAATGTCGATCCCACGATGTGCCACACAAAATTCCCGACCCGCCCCATGTTGTCCTCGCTGAGCAAATCGCGAAGTGCCACCCGGTCGCGCAGACTAATCCCCTGCCCCGCAACCAACGCGAGAAAGTAGGTCAGAGTCATCACGCCCAGACCGCCGATCTGGATCAATGCCAACAGGATCGCCTGCCCTGTGAGCGTAAGCTGCGTTTCCACATTCAATGTCGAGAGACCCGTCACGCACACCGCGCTCGCGCTCATGAAAACGGCATCCACCACACCCACGCCCTCATTGCTGGCATTCGGCGTCATCAGCAGCCCTGCACCCAGCAATATCAGCATCGCAAAACTCAAGACCCCGATCAGCCCTGGCGGCATTCGATTGAACCAACGCTGGTCGCGCATCACCCGGATGATGCGCACCACCGTAGGGAGGATCAAATTGACCTGCACCACTCCCATGGCCACATAAGGAACCACTCGGGCAGGAAACAGAAAATCCAACACGGGCCAGAGGCTCTGACCAAAGATCATTTGCACGACTGCAAACAACGGTAAGGCCAAAAGAATGACACCACGCCGCAAATGCTCCCGCTTCGGCTCCAGCAAATTGAGTGCCAGCTCGACCATCGCCGCAAGAACCACCAGTCCCCAGGTCACCGCGCGGATGCGCGACAAGGCCAGCTCTGATACCGGCCAACCAATCTCCCACACCAGCGTGACGAACGCCAGAAAACCACAGAGCGAAGCCATTGCCACCAACCGACGGGACCACACATGGCGGAGCTCGGCGTTACCCTGTGTTTGATACCACGGCACGCACGTAATGTAAGAGGAATCCATTAACATTGGCAAGCGCAATCCATCTCGACACGAGCCGGCAAATTCCTTCATCTCCCGCGAATTGGACATTGGCAAACGGCGGATTTCATGTCATTTCCCACGTCATGCAACGCATCAAAACAGCCGTCGTCGGAGCCAGTGGATACACGGGAAGCGAACTGTTACGACTTTTATTGCAACACCCGCATGTCGATCTCTGTGCCGTCACCTCGCGTCAGGAAGCCGGGAAGTCGATCGCATCGTTGTTTCCCCGCTACCACGGATTGCCCGGTTCCGAGCTGACCTTCATCGCGCCCGATGCCGATGCGATCGCCGCCACGGGAGCGCAAGTGGCCTTTCTCGCCCTGCCGCACGGCGTCGCAGCGGAGATTGCCACCGCTTTGTTGTCGAGGGGCGTGAAAGTGATCGACCTGAGTGCCGACTTCCGCATCCATGATGCCTCGATCTATCAGGAGTTCTACCAACATCCCCACCCCGCTCCCGAGTTATTGACACAGGCGGTCTATGGTTTGGCGGAAATTTACCCGAACGAAATCGCCGGTGCCTCGCTCATCGCCTCACCCGGTTGCTACCCTACCAGCATCTTGTTGCCACTGATTCCCTTGCTGCGCGAAAAACTCATCGCTCCGCGGAGCATCATCGCCAATTCCCTGAGCGGCGTCAGCGGCGCCGGTAAAAAGGCCGATACCGCCTACCTTTTCTGCGAGTGCAATGAAAGCCTGCGCGCCTACGGCATTCCGAAACACCGCCACCTTGCCGAGATCGAACAAGAACTCTCCCTCGCCGCCGGAGAAACGGTCTGCCTCAGCTTCATCCCTCATCTCGTACCGGTGAACACTGGCATCCACAGCAGCATCACGGCTAGCGTTGCACCGGAAATCACACTCGACCAGATCGGTGCCGCACTGGAAAAAGCCTATGCCGGAAAACCCTTCGTACGCCTCCTCGGACCCGGAGTCTGTGCCGATACGAAAAACGTCACGCGCACGAACTTCATCGACATCGGCTGGCACCTCGATGCCCGGACCAACCGGCTCATCATCACCAGCGCCGAGGACAATGTCATCAAGGGTGCTGGTGGGCAGGCGATCCAATCGTTCAACTTGATTTTCGGTTTGGATGAAAAAGCAGGATTGCAATCCGTGTAAGAGAGTCCTTATCATTTCAACCCGCAGACATGGATCCACATTTCACCAAAATCAAAGGAGGCGTTGGAGCCCCTCTGGGCTTTCTGACTTCCGCCGTTTCCTGTGGGATCAAGAACCCGGATGCCACACGCCTGGATCTCGCACTGATCTTGTCAGAATCTCCTTGCGTCTCTGCCGGAACTTTCACCACCAACCGCGTCAAGGCAGCTCCGGTCAAACTCTCCCAAGCCCACCTGCGACGAGGCGAATTGCGCGCCATTATCGCAAATTCCGGGAATGCCAACGCCTGCACGGGCGTGGTCGGCATCCGCGATGCAAAAACCATGTGCCAATCAGTGGCCAAGGAACTCAAGCTCAACGCCTCGGAAATCGGTGTTTGTTCCACCGGGGTGATCGGTCTACCGATGCCCATGTCCCGCATCGAACCACACATTCCCGAGTTGGTGAAAAAACTCGGTCCCAAAAATGGATCGGACGTCTCCGCCGCGATCATCACCTCGGATACTCACCCGAAGGAAATCGCCATTTCCTTCGATATCGATGGCCACAAGGTCCGCATCGGCGGCTGTGTCAAAGGGGCCGGCATGATCAGCCCCAGCATGGCGACCATGCTTTGCTTCATCACCACCGATGCCCATCTCACCTCCGACTGCCTGCGCAAGTGCACATTGGAAATGGTCGAGGAATCATTCAATCGTATCACCATCGACGGCGACATGAGCACCAACGACACTGTGCTCGTCCTAGCCAATGGCAAATCCGGCATGCCTGTGATTCGTCGTAACTCGCACGCTTGCAAATCATTCCGCGCGGGAATGAAATATGTCATGCAGGAACTCGCCAAAGCAGTCGTGCGCGATGGCGAACGCGTGACGAAATTTGTGACGGTGGAAGTCAAAGGAGCGCGCACTTATCTCGATGCGAAAAAAGTCGCCGAAGCCGTCAGCAAATCGGCACTTGTGAAATCCTCCTGGAACGGCGGCGACCCGAACTGGGGCCGCATCATTCACGCTGTAGGCTACTCGCGCGCCCGCATCCGCGAGGAACTGGTGGACATTTTCCTCAACGGCAAAGCCGCCTGCCTGGGAGGACTTCAGGCTCCCACGCCCATGGATGATCTGCGTGCTATCGCTGCGAAGCCCGAATTCACGGTGGAAATTCACCTCAACCAAGGTGAAGCAACTTATACGATGTATACCAGTGATCTGTCACCGGAATACATCGACTTCAACCGCAGCGAATACGCCTACTGGAAACAGGCGCGCAAGGATGGACTTGTCTAACAAATTTTTATGAAACTCGCACTCGATGCCATGGGCGGAGACCACGCCCCCGCCGTCAACATCCTCGGAGCCAAACAGGCGCTGGCTCTCTATCCGAAAATTCAGAAGATTTTTCTCGTCGGCGATGGCCCCACGCTGGAAGCCGAGTGCAAAAAGCATCAACTCGAAAGTGAGCGCATCACCATCGTTCACGCCTCGGAAGTAATTGGCATGGCCGAACCGGGCGCCTATAGCATGCGAAGCAAGAAAAAATCCTCGATCAATGTCGCCATGGATCTGGTCAAGGCCGGCGACGCCGATGCCTTCATTTCCGCCGGCAACACGGGCGCCTGTGTCGCCTCCGCCACGATCAAACTGCGCCTCATCCAAGGCATCGAACGCGCGGGGATCGCGTCGCCGCTACCGAATGAACATGGCATTTGCAACATCCTCGATGCCGGGGCTAACCCTGAGGCTAAACCCCAGCACCTCATCGGCTACGCCATCATGGGCACTGCCTTTGCCAAGCATGTGCTGGGCATTGCCGATCCTCTCGTTGGTCTGATGTCGAACGGCGAGGAAGACGAAAAAGGAACCACCTTCACCAAAGAAACATTTTCTCTTCTCAAGAAAACACCTGGCATTCATTTCATCGGCAACGTCGAGGGGCACGACCTGTTTGAAACTCCGCTGCACGTGGTTCTCTGTGATGGCTTTACTGGAAACATCGTGCTCAAGTCCTGCGAGGCGACCGCCAAGGCCATGGGCAAATGGCTGAAGCAAGAACTCACCGCCAATCCGCTGCGCACTCTCGGAGCCGCCATGGCTAAGGGCGCCTTTAAGGCTCTCAAGGAAAAATCCTCTTACGAAAGCTACGGTGGCTGCCCTTTGCTTGGTGTGAATGGCGTGGTCATCATCGCCCACGGCTCCTCCAGTGCACTCGCCATACAAAACGCCCTCCGCGTCGGCATGGAGACCGCGGAAAACAAGGTCAACGAATCGATACGCAAGGCTCTGGCAGTTGCAACAACTTCATGATGAAAAGCTATCGCCCGATCGGTTCGGACAAATTTTACGAACTTTGGGGATGATGCTGACGAAACATCAGATTTCAATCAGTCGTCGTGCTTCATCAGCAATTTGACGTGAATTTTTTCCGCGATTGTTTTCCAACAGACCACAGAGGCGCAACTCATGCCTGCTACCGCAGGCGTGGAGAAAAGACCACCCCAACAAAAAAGTGCGTATCTTCGCATGCAGAGCCATCAAGCGCTCCATTACCGGACCATTGCGGGCAATGATTCTTACACATGCCACAGGAGCCGTGCTTCTTAACGCTATGTCAAATATGGTAGTCATCCATTGCGGATCCCGCACCATGCCATCCGCGTGGCGCCAGCCTATGGTTCCGGCGGGAAAAACAGCCACGCAACCACCTTGATGCAAATGCTTCAACACCCGCCTGAGAGCCATGCCGTTGATGCTCGAGGCTCTAGCATCATCATACAATGACAGTCCGATCACTTTGCCCTCGAACGATGGAATCTGGGCTAAGGCTCCATTGGTGAGAATAAGCGCATCCGGCCGCCTTTCCAGCAACCAAGAACCATAGCTGATACCATCCATCGGTCCAGTGGGATGATTTGCTACCACAACCAGAGGACCATCCGGTAAGTCCCCTACACCACAAACCTCCAAACGACAGACGTGCGCGATGTCCGCGAAGAGATTCGCCCCGTGCGCCTCCATTTGGTGTGCTTTGTATAAAAGTTTTCCACCCTGCTCCAGAGCGGTAAGTTTCGCAGCTAGGCTTCTCAGCAAACGACTTAGAGCCGAATTCCCAGCAAGGAAAGGCAGCGCCGTTGTCAGATCCGGCACATAGTCTCGCCAAGCTTCCATTTCACCGGCATTTCTCATGCGCATTCCATGTTACCGACCTTATGGTAAGCCTTCAGGTTATCCCACCCGTACGAGCCCAAATAACGTTTTACAGTTTGATCAGGCGCATCCAGAAGATCGGTAACGATCAATACATCAAGCGCATCACTGAAGTTGGCATCCACATTGAAGTCCAGGACCCGCGCGTTAAGTTTGAGATAATGTTTGAGCAGCACAGGGATACCCTTACCTTCCATTTCCATCAATGAAGCGTTCACTGCCTCGATGCTGGCGCACTTGCTGGACCAATCCGTGTGACGTTCCACAACGTTGTCGATGTCATCCAGCACGGAACGGAACGGCGAGCGGGCTTTCACCTTGCCCGTCCACTGGTCATGCATACGGTCCTGCTTAAGATACTGAACCATGAGACTGCGACTGATATGCGAATAGTCGTTGCTGATGCTAACAGGACCAAACAGCAGACGGTGTCTAGGATTTCGGCTCACGAACGCGCCTATACCTTTCCATAAGAGCGATAAAACAAAGGGATGCCCTTGGTATTCAGGAACCACGAACGAACGCCCCAACTCAATACCGTCATGCAGTTCGTCCAACAGATCGGGAGCGAAGCCAAACAATGTGCTCGTATAAATTCCAGAATCACCTGCTAACGCACGGATCTCTCCCACAACACCAATCCGATAGCCTCCCACGATTTTGCCCGCATCCTCATCCCACAGAAATAACTGCAAATAATGATGATCAAAAGCATCCAAGTCCATTTCCATTCCCGTTCCCTCGCCCACCTCGCGAAAAGTTCGCTCGCGCTGGATTGCGATTTCTCTCATCACCAGAGGAATCTCCGATGATGGGCAAAGATATGTACGGAGGGAGTGATGCCGATTCAGCAAGTTGACATCCGACACCCCCGACAACTCCTTCTCCAAGGCGCTCACTGATGAGGAGACAGCTATAGCTTTCATAGATATGAGATCGTGCAACAGGATTCAGCACGCGCTGTTTGAGTAACAATTCATCAATGAAAAGAAATATCTCTCATGTGACAGAATTGTGAGAATGATAATCAGTCGTCTTTTTCTAATCTTTAAACTTGATCGTTTTCGACCATTGATTGAGTAACGACGCCGTGATAGCGATACGATTCATCTGAAAATCTATGTTTCTATCTCTTGCTATGGCAAGAGATGATGGAACTAACACACAAAGCCCGGTCGACATAAATCACTAGCTTGTGAAACTCGAATCCAACATCTTTCGGTCACTCGGAAACCAAGACTGCAAAACCAGTCGCTTCCTGAACATGTGTCTTCCTGCCAAGAACTGCCAAAATTGCACGATCGAAAGGATTCCCGCGCATCATGACGATGACAAACGCACTGTGAGCAAGTAGGACACCGAATTCGGCAAAAAATCGTTGGTCCCGCTGGTGATTTCGGGCTACAAGAGCGGCGAGCAGCATATCGTTCCAAACTTTCCCCATGTCCCTCTTCACCCAAGCCCTCAGCAAACGGCATTCCCTGCTCAGTGATGAAACAGATGCCGTGCGTCTGATCGATGCCGCTGGCGACGGTCTGCCCGGCGTGTATCTGGAAACTTTTGCCGAACAATGGCTTGTGTCCACCACCGCTCCCAGCATTCCGCCACCCGTGACAGCTTGGCTGCGCGAACAAAATCGCAGTGTTTATCACAAATGCCTCAGCCAGCAACAAAAAGAATCACCCAGACATTTCCAAGGTCAACAGATCGACGAACCCTTTCTTGCCAAAGAAAACGGAGTGAACTTCGAGATTTCCTTTCACAGCGGCTACTCACAGGGGATCTTTCTCGACCAGCGAGATAACCGCCAACGGGTTAGATCGCGCGTACAGGTGGACGATGCCGTGCTGAACACCTTTGCCTACACAGGCGTTTTTTCCGTCTTTGCCGCTCTCGCCGGAGCACAAACCACCACACTGGATTTGTCACAACCATATCTGGACTGGGCCAAACGCAATTTCCGCCACAATCAGATCGAGCCCGAGGCCCATTATTTCTGCAAGGGCGATACCTTTCACTGGCTGAAACGTTTTGAAAAACAAGGCCGGAAATTTCACGGGATCATTCTCGATCCGCCGACTTTCTCTCGCGATGAAAAAGGAAAAGTCTTTCGCGTGGAGAACGATTACGGCGAACTCGCGGCACTGGCATCGAGATGCTTGAGACCGGGAGGCTGGTTGTTGTGTTCGACGAATTGCCACAAACTGCATTCGCGTGATTTCGAGCGCCAGCTGCGCCAGGCGCTTCCCTCCCGTTGCCAATTCACCCACACCGCCATGCCCTTTGATTTCACGGACTCACCCTACCTGAAATCCGTGTGGGTGGATTTCTAACAATTGATCGCAGGATCCCAAATGCCGACGGATACCTGCTACAGATTGCCTGGGCAAAATCCGCCCTCGCATTCCGGCTTCGCCATGCGGTGCAATTCGTTTTTGACCGCACGATCCTTGCGCCGAAAAAACACTTTGCTCAGCGCGTGGCGATTCGCCGCCAGAATCCGACATGCATGAATCGCCACAGGGAGCAATTTCGGACCGGCCAACCGCCTGGCGGTTTGCTGATGATTGGCGCAACTGTAGAGGCACCATACCCACGCTTCCGCACCGCGGTAAATGCGTCCCTCACTGGTTCTCACCACCATCTCACGCGCCGGATCAAGCGTGCCCAGTCCGGGAAAGACCGTCTCGGCGTGAGGAGCTTGATACGGGATGAACGCAATCGCAAAAGCCCGGGGCTGGCGATTGATCCACTCATGAAAACTGCAGCACATGCCGCAGCGACCATCGTAATACACTTCGATTCCTTTGATTGCGTCTGTCAAATTCATGCTATCTCCTTTCGTTATTTTCAGTATTGTCTGAAAATTTTGAATTTGCAAGAAATTTTCCAACAAGGCATGAAATCGATCTGCAACATGGAGCGCGGACCTCCCAGTCCGCTCCATGGTAAGCGAAGAGCAGACCTCGGCAATCGGATCGCGGACCTCCCGGTCCGCCGCTTTGTGAGGGAGAAGAAGCAGACCGGGAGGTCTGCGCTCCGATGACTGCAACCCTCTTCTTACCTTGCCATGGAGCAGACCGGGAGGTCTGCGCTCCGATGCCCTCCTCCATCAATCCGAGCCCGTATGGCGGCGTTGGGATTTTTTCTCGGAGAGTTTGCGTTTGTCGGCGACCATGCGCTGCTTTTGTTTGCGCGATTTCTGGCGTTTCTGGCGGCGGATTTTTTCGATCTCCTGCTGGCGTTTCGACAGCACGCCGTTTTGGATTTCATCGAGCCGATCGCACAATTCCTTGCGGGCCAGATAGCGGTTGAGCTCGCGCGAACGCTCGCGCTGGCATTTCACCTCCTGCCCGCTGGGTTCGTGTTTGAGATACACGCACGACGAGGTCTTGTTGATTTTCTGCCCGCCCGAGCCTGAACCCTGAATGAATTTCTCGATCAAATCCTCCTCGCGTATGCCCAAGGCGAGCATGCGTTTTTCGAGAGCGAGGATTTTTTCGGGAGAAATCATGGTCTAGCGCGTGCCCACGACCTCGAAGGTAAAGCCCTTAAGATACTCGGTCTCGGGGAGATGCAGCATCACGGGGTGGTCGCCGCGCTGGGTGTGGGTGGCGATGAGACGCAGGGATTTCTTCGCATCGTTCGCCGCTTCCGCGATGTTTTCCAGGAACATGCCGCGCGAGGCGTGGTGCGAGCAGCAATAGGTCGAGAGGATGCCGCCTTTTTCCAGCAACTTGAGAGCACGGAGGTGGATTTCCTTGTATCCGCGCATGGCATCGGTGAGTGTTTTTTTATTACGCGTGAAAGACGGCGGATCGAGCACGATGAGATCATAGTTTGGCTCTGCTTCTTTGAGGAAATCAAAGACATTGGCCTCGATCACTTCGATGTTCACCTCATTGCGCTTGGCATTGATGCGGGCGGAATCACAGGCACTGGCAGAAATGTCCACCGCAGTCACGTTGGTCGCGCCCGCTTTGGCGCAAGCGAGTGCGAAACCACCCTGGTTGGTGAAGCAGTCGAGCACACGACGCCCTTTGGCAAAACGAGCCAGCTCCTGATGCGCTTGCAATTGATCGAGGTAAAGACCGGTCTTTTGTCCATCGAGCAGATCGACCTCGTATTCGATTCCATCCACGCTGACCGCAAAGGCTCCTGGATTTTCCCCGTGAAACAAGCTCACTTCCAGCTCCAGCCCCTCGGCACGGCGGATGGGCGAGTCGTTGCGCAGAACGATGGACTGCGGGGCGAGAACCTCGATGAGAGCATCTTTGATGAGATCCTTGCGTTGATCCATCGCCAGAGTGAGCGTTTGCATGACCAAATGGTCGCCGTAGCGATCCACAATCAAGCCCGGGATGCCATCGGACTCCGACCACACGACGCGGCAGAGTCGGGCATCGATGGGCAGACCTTCCCGATAGGCCAGCGCCTGGCGAATGCGGCGGGTGAAAAACTCCAGATCCAGGTCCTGACGTCGACGCGAGAAGCGGCGGGCGATGATTTGCGACTGCGGATTGAAAATCGCGGTGCCCAGCGGACGATCGCGAAAATCCTTGAGAGTGATCACATCGCCGGGCTGGGGATCGCCGAATGTTTTTTTGACTTCGGTGGCGTAAACCCAGTCGTGACCGTGAAAAATGCGTGCCCTGGGGGCGATGATGAGACCTGCCATAATGTTGTGTGGGTAAAAAAGCGAAAGATTGTTCTTGATGCGGGCGGGCGGGGACTGTAGCAAAGCGCTCAGCTATGGGCCAACAAATTAAAAAAGTAATCAAACGTCGTCGCCGCAAAGACTATCTGCGTCGCAAAAATGAGCAAGCCAAGCTCGGTGGATCGGTGAAAAAAGCCAGCATCGTGAAAAAGGCTCCCGCTGCCGCAGCAGACAAGGCAGAGAAAAAAGCTCCCGCCAAAAAAGCCGCGAAGAAGGCTCCTGCGAAAAAGGCCGCCAAGGTGGTCGAAGCTACTGCCGAAGCCGCTCCCGAAGCTCCTGCCGCTGAAAGCAGCGAGGTGTAATCCGCCCCTCGGTTCTTCTTTACAAATCAGCGATCTTCCCTCTGAGTGGAGATCGCTTTTTTGCGTATGCTGTGATGGACTCGCTCGTTCTCGATTTTTCCTCGCCTTGGTGGTATGTGCCTGTGATCGCACTGGGCGCTTGTGTGGGGTCGTTTCTGAACGTGGTCATCTATCGGATGCCCTTGGGTCTATCGGTCAATGAGCCGAAGCGATCATTTTGTCCGCAGTGCCGTGCACCGATTCCCTGGTGGCACAATCTGCCCCTGATCTCGTGGCTGCAACTCCGCGGTCGCTGCGCTTCCTGCCATGCTGCGATCCCCTTCCGCTATTGGTTGGTGGAAATGCTCACCGCCCTGCTGTTTGCCGCGACCTGGCACCAACACAGCGCCATCACCGCGCCGCTGTTGTTTCTGTGTCTGGCCCTGATGGTCGCGATCACCTTCATCGATGCCGAGCACCAGATCATCCCGCTAGCCCTCACGACCATCGGCTCGGTGGCCGCGATAGGGTTTTCTTGCTTCGATCACGGCTTGTTGCATCTATCGGATCCTCTCACGGAACCAGCACCATGGTGGCAGGGCCTGCGCGATTCTGCTCTAGGCTGGACATTGGGATTTTTCGGATTGTGGTCGGTGGTATTATTAGGGAAATTATTTCTCGGAAAAAAAGTCATCGCGTTTGACAAGGCGACAGCGTGGGAGGTGGTCGATGCCCCCACCGATCAGGATCCACTGCTCTTCCGCTGTGATGGCGATGACATTCCATGGTATGACCTGTTCTATCGGAAAAGCGATCGACTCATTCTCGAGTGTTCGGCAATCCTTGTGGACGGCGCGCCCCGCGGTGCGGGAACGCTGGTGATCCGCGCCGAGAAAATCACCCTGCCCGATGGCAAGGTCGTGGCATTAGAGAGCATCAAGAGTCTCGCAGGCCACACCACCAAGGCCACCATCCCGCGCGAGGCGATGGGCATGGGTGATCCGCATCTGTTAGGCATGATCGGTGCTCTTTTCGGAGGTCCCGCCGTGTTGTTCACCGTGGGCGCATCCGCGGTGTATGCCATCGTAGCCGCCGCGATCGGCCGCATCGGCTTCGGCAAACCCCTCCCCTACGGACCCTTCCTCGTGCTAGCAGCCCTGACCTGGCTTTTCGGCGGCTGGCGCATCTGGCAAGGCTATCTGGAGTGGGTGCATGGCTCCACTTTTTGAATCCTTCGTTTTTTGACAAGAAAAAGGCTCCCCTACTTACCGGAAAAGGGATCCTCAGGGTTTCTATCGTTTTTGTTTCTCTGGATGGTGACTTTTTTCTTGATTGTGTAATTGTTTCAGTAACGATTTAGTTATGACTGCGACTGAGCAAGAGAACCATTCGCCCGCCATCAGCACGATGGGGATGTCTCTTCATGCCTTCCTTCCATTTTCTCGCCTCATGAATCTCATGCGCTCGATCTCTGTGTCTGCCTTCTGCTGCTGCATCATGTCCCAGCCACTCCTGGCAGCGGATCCAATGATTTCAAACATTTCGGCAGTGCAGCGGCCTGGGACGAAGTTGGTGGATATTAAGCAACATCACGCTGCCTCCAACGAAAATTCCGTCATATCACATGATCGCATGGTCATCGCCCTCATTGGTTCAAAATAAAACACAAATCGGAATGAAGAATTTTCAGCAAACGTCGTTGATTCTCAAGCCTATCGTATTTGCATTGGCTGCGTTAGCGACAGCCATGGGGGCAGACTCCGACTTCGACGGCTTGGATGATGCCGTGGAAACGAACACTGGCATTTATGTTTCGCCGTCGAACACAGGAACGAATCCAAGCGCGGCGGATAGCGATGGAGACGGAGTACCGGATAGTTTGGAGGTGAAAGAAAAGACGAGTCCGGTGGATGCTTCGAAGTTCAATTCATTTAGTAAAGGAATGCTCGCATATTGGCCGTTCAACGGAAACGCCATCGACGAAACAGGTCGTGGTAACAATGGCACAATTACGGACGTGATTGCAGTGCAAGACCGTTTGTTAAAAAATTCATCTGCATACCAATTCAACGGTAAGTCATCAACTATCCGTATTCCGACATCAATAGTTGCCGGCAAGGATTTAACCTTTAGTTACTGGTGTAAGTTTAGCCCAGCTGGCTCTGGTTGGTCAATCATACACCGAGACAACTGGCGCAACGGTTATCTGCATTGCGGTGTTAGCGCAACAAACTTGTCGTTCGGTATTGCCGCTGACAATCCGCAAGGGCACTCGTTTGATCCTTATGGGCAAGCATACTGGCGCAGTGATGATTGGAATCATATCGTTTTCGTAAGAAGCTCAATTGATATGAATTATTGCGTGTATATAAACGGCGCTCTGGTAGCACAGCAAAATCAATCATATCTTCACAATGAGTGTAGCATCGCTCCTCTACAAATTGGAGCTTGGTTAAGCTTAAACGGACCACTGGAAAGGTTTTTCGAAGGAAAACTCGATGATCTGAGAATCTATAACAGGGCTTTAAATCGAAACGAAATTGAGGCTATGAATCAGGCCGAACGAGGACTAATAATGCTATTGGCAGCCTCGAATACTGTCAACGGTTCGATATTGGGTACTGGTCAATACTTATCAGGCAGTAACGCCACGCTCATAGCTACTCCTCAACTAGGCTATCTCTTCGAATCATGGACCGGCGATGCCTCGGGTTCCAACAATTCCACCACAATTTTGATGGACTCTGACAAAACTGTGGGTGCCACATTCGTGGAGGACAGCCGCGATCCTGATAACGATGGCTTGAGCAATTACCAGGAAATAATAATCCAACTCACCAATCCTGACATTGCCGATACGGATGGAGATGGCATCAACGATGGCGCGGAAGTGAATCAGGGGAGAAGTCCTAAAGTGGCTGAACCTGTCATCACCAACATTACGGCAACCCAACGTCCAGGAACGAAGTTTGTGAACATTTCCTACGACCTTGCATCGATAACCTCCTCAGTCAAGATGACGCTAGAAGTCTCGGGAGATGGAGGGCTGACTTACAATGTGCCTGTTACTTCAGTTACTGGAGCCATTGGCAATAGTGTTCCTACAGGAACTGGAAAAGTGATCACGTGGAACGCAGAGGTCGATTGGGATAACAACTTTAGCAATCAAATGCGATTCCGACTGCTAGCCGATGATTTGCAGGTTCCTTTTTCACTCATTCCTGCTGGGGCTTTCACGATGGGACGTACGAGCGGCGACACAGATGCCGATGCTCCGCCTGTGAATGTGACTGTGAGCCAATTTTACATGGGCAAGTATGAAGTGACAAAAGCGGAGTGGGATGAGGTGAGGGCGTGGGCCGTGAACAACGGTTATACGGATCTGGCGACAGGCGCGGGCAAAGCGAGCAATCACCCAGTGCAAACGGTGAGTTGGTGGGATGTCATCAAATGGTGCAATGCCCGTAGCCAAAAGGAAGGGGTGACACCCTGCTACACCGTAAGCGGATCCGTGATGAAGACGGGCACGACAGCACCTGATGTCAACTGGTCAGCAAATGGCTATCGCCTCCCTAGCGAAGCCGAGTGGGAAAAAGCCGCCCTTGGAGGAGTAAGCGAGAAACGTTTTCCTTGGGGAACTGATACGATCAGTCATGTGAGTGCCAATTTTTACAATGTTGGAGGGGAAACTTACCAATCTGGAACTACTGGGTATCATCCCACATATGTTTCTGGTTCTACGCCCTACACATCACCTGTCGGCAGCTTTGTGGCAAATGGTTACGGTTTGCATGACATGACAGGAAATGTTTGGGAATGGTGCTGGGATTGGTATGGGGCATCGATGTATGTAAACAATGCTACTGATCCTCGGGGTGCCGCTTCGGGTACGGGTCGTGTGAACCGTGGCGGCAGCTGGTTCAGCAGCGCCATCAATTGCCGCGCAGCATACCGATTCAACCGCGCTCCTTCGAACGCGCTAGGCGCCCATGGCTTCCGAGTTGCTCGCAGCAACAGCGTAACACTGGGAGTTAGCAATGCTTCATCGATTCAAAACACCACAGTCGATATACGAAACTTTTCACTCTCAAAAACCACCACGACAAATGGTTCGATATCAGGCACTCGCTCTTATCTCAGTGGGTCATCCGCAACCATCATAGCAACACCCCAACCAGGCTATCTCTTCGGATCATGGACTGGCGATGCCTCCGGCTCCGTCAATCCCGCGACTGTCATGATGGACGCCAATAAAACCGTCGGGGCAACATTCGTCGAAGACACGCGCGATCCGGACAATGACGGGCTGACGAATTATCAGGAATTGGTGACCTATGGTTCCAATCCTGATCTCGCCGATACCGATGGCGATGGCATCAACGATGGCGCAGAAGTGGCCCAAGGCCGTAGCCCTAAAACGGCGGAACCTGTCATCACAAACATCACTGCAACGCAGCGTTCGGGAACGAAGTTTGTGGATATCAGCTATGATCTTGCGTCGGTTACTCCAACAGTGAAAGTCACTCTGGAAATTTCCAGCGATGGAGGTCTCACTTACAATGTTCCTGTCACATCGACTACGGGTGCGATTGGCAATGGTGTCACAATCGGAACAGGCAAGACCATTGCTTGGAACGCAGGAGCTGATTGGGATGGCAACTTTAGCAATCAAATGCGTTTCCGATTGATAGCTGATGATTTGCAGGTTCCGGGGTTTTCGCTGATTCCTGCTGGTGCCTTTACGATGGGACGCACGAGTGGAGATACGGATACCGATGCTCCACCTGTGAATGTGACCGTGAGCCAATTTTACATGGGCAAGTATGAGGTGACCAAGGCGGAGTGGGATGAGGTGAGGGCCTGGGCCGTGAACAACGGTTATACTGATCTGGCGACGGGTGCGGGCAAAGCGAGCAATCATCCTGTTCATACGGTTAGTTGGTTCGATATGGTGAAATGGTGCAATGCTCGCAGCCAAAAGGAAGGGCTAACACCCTGCTACACAGTCAGCGGATCTGTGATGAAGACTGGCACGACAGCGCCAACGGTGAACTGGTCGGCGAGTGGCTATCGACTACCTACCGAAGCCGAGTGGGAAAAGGCCGCGCGCGGTGGAGTGAGTGGCAAACGATTCCCCTGGGGAACTGATATAATCAGCCACAGTGATGCGAATTTCAACAATAGCGGAAGTGAAACTTACAAATCCGGCACGACAGGCTATCATCCAACCTATGTGACTGGTTCGATGCCGTATACATCTCCAGTGGGTAGTTTTTCGGCAAATGGCTTCGGATTACACGACATGGCGGGCAATGTGTTTGAATGGTGTTGGGATTGGCACGGAGCGCCGTATGCGAACAATTCTACGGATCCTCGTGGAGCCGCTTCCGGCACGAACCGAGTAAGTCGAGGAGGCAGTTGGGACGTTGGCCTCGCTATAGCATGCCGCGCCGCAGACCGAGGTAATGGCGTTACACCTTCTTTTTCATTCAACGGCGGCGGCTTCCGCGTTGCTCGCAGCAACAGCATAACACTTGGAGTCAGCACCTCATCATCGCCGCAAAACACCACAGTCGATATTCGAAACTTTTCTCTATCGAAAACCACCACGACAAATGGTTCGATTTCAGGCACTGCTTCTTATCTCAGTGGTGCGTCCGCGACTGTCACCGCCACGCCTCAACCAGGCTATCTCTTCGGCTCATGGACCGGTGATGCCTCTGGTTCTGCCAACCCCACGACTGTCTTGATGGATGCCAACAAAACCGTGGGTGCTACGTTCGTCGAAGACACCCGCGATCCTGATAGTGACGGACTCAGCAATTACCAAGAAATCATCGTTCGCCTCACGAATCCCGACATGGCCGATACGGACTCGGACGGCGTGAACGATGGACAGGAAGTGACCGATGGCACCAATCCACTCGTCGCCGATACCGATGCAGACGGCCTCAGCGACGGCAATGAAAAAACACGAGGCACCAATCCACTGCTTTCAGACACGGACGGTGATGGTTATTCCGACAGTTATGAAGTCCAGTTTTTCACCGATCCGAAACTGGCCACCTCGTTGCCGAAATTTTTGCTCACCTTGAGCAACAACGGGTCGGCGCTGGGCGGCAGTTTTGCGATGTCGGGAAGCTTGGCACACGGAACGAATGCCTCAGTTACCGCAACGCCGCTACCAGGTTATCTCTTCGGATCTTGGACCGGTGATGCATCAGGTTCTTCCAACCCCACGACTGTCCTGATGGACGCTGATAAAACCGTGGGTGCCACCTTCGTCGAAGACACACGTGATCCGGACAATGATGGGCTCACCAACTATCAGGAAATTATCGTTCGCCTCACGAATCCCGATCTTGCCGATAGCGATTCCGATGGCGTGAACGATGGGCAGGAAGTGACGGATGCCACCAATCCTCTCGTCGCCGATACCGATGGCGATGGACTCACTGATGGCGAAGAAAAAACACGCACTACCAATCCCTTAGTTACCGACACCGATGCGGATGGAGTGAACGATGCCCAAGAAGTCACCGATGCGACCAATCCACTCATTGCCGACAGCGATGGCGATGGCCTGACCGATAGCGACGAAAAGTCCCGCAATACCAACCCGCTTGTCCAAGACACGGATGACGATGGAGTGAATGATGCGCAAGAAGTGACCGATGCGACCAACCCGCTCATCGCCGATACCGATGGGGATGGCCTCAGCGAAGGCCAAGAAAAAACGCGCGCCACCAATCCCTTGGTTGCCGATACCGATTCCGATGGCGTCAACGACGGACAGGAAGTCATCGATACCACCAACCCACTCGTCTCTGACACCGATGGCGATGGCATCACCGATGGGGAAGAAAAAACGATGGCCACCAACCCACTCGTTGCCGACACCGATGGGGATGGTCTCACCGATGGCGAAGAAAAAAACCGCACTACCAATCCACTCGCCAAGGACACTGACGGTGATGGCTTGAGTGATCGTGAAGAAGAACTGATCACCAAGACCAATCCGCTCCTTGCCGATACGGATGGAGATACGATCTCGGATGCTCTCGAAGACACCGACAACGACGGCATTTCCAACCTGCGTGAAGTGACCGAACTCAAGACCGATCCCCTGCTAGCCGATAGCGATGCGGATGGCCTGAGTGACACCTACGAACTGGTCTACAAGGGAATCGTGGAGGCCTTTGCGCCGCGCATCGGCGATCGTTTGCGCTTCGAGCTGCGGGAGCTCGTGCCGCAGGGAACCTTGAAGTTGGTGGGAACCTTGCCCACAGGCTTGAAATTCAATGCCACCACGGGCGTATTGGAAGGCAAACTCACCGGCAGAGCGGGAGTGGTGAAGTTGACGATCCAAGTCCTGGAAGGCACGAAAATCATCAGAACCATTCCTTTCACTTTCACCCTGGCAGCATTCCCCTCCAACCTCATCGGCACCTGGCAGGTCTTGCTGGAGGACGCCAACGGTGAGCCGCAGGGCATGATCACCACCACGGTCAAATCACCCGGCACCTGGAGTGCCAAATACGACGCCATCGGCACGACTGCTGTCCGCAGCGCCTCGGGCAGCTTTGAGCTCACGCCAGCGATGGAGCGTGCCGCATTTCCTCTCATCTTCCCCGTCAGCTATCTCACGTCCTCGTTTTCGACCCACTGGGATCTGGATGGGACGACAGCACTGGCGGGCGGAACCTATGCTC
>JACCEC010095550.1_pt1 | contig 150980 bp, 181 predicted proteins | sample 7450121 | NCBI WGS metagenome assembly JACCEC01 (sample SAMN15323455, study PRJNA562643) | freshwater metagenome | isolation source: river surface water | place: USA:Blue River Watershed | collected 2017-08-18
AAGATAACATTTTAATTGTAGGTCAAGATCAAAAAATTCATATTAAAAATCGCAAAGATGAAACTGTTGACGAAGAATATCGACAAACAGTTAATGGAGAAGTTAAAAAATATTATGCACAAGACTATACGCACAATGTTGATGGTAGACTTGATTTTAGGGTAGCTAATGGTGTTAGTTTTAGCGGCGGTAGCGGCGCATCTGGTCCACAGTTTGCTCCATTTAAGGCTAGGAGTGACGACCCTGCTGATCCTTGTTCAAATGATCCAGATAGTACAAGTCCAGTAGCAGATGTTAATGGACCAACACCGGATAGAATCGATATAAAAATTTATAAAGACATGCGAGTTGAACACATTGGTGTAAATGTTGATCATACTATTGACGGATATCTTAAAACTAAGATCAAAGGTGCTGTTGATATCAACACTGATTCTACATGGAAACATACAACTGCTGGTAATATAGATATTAAATCTGGAGCTCATATTTTTAATACATCGGCGGGATCAAACGAAACTAACGCTGGCGGAAATATTATAGAAACAGCACCCCAAATACATATGAACGGGCCTACTGCCGGAACTGCACCAACAGCAGCTATAGCAGCTTTGCCCGAAGTTGCTAGAACGTCAGCTAAAGGTAGTATACCACTTTCTTTATCTGTAACTACGCTCCCTGATTTACCTAAACAAGATGATTGGCAATCTATAGAATCTTTAGATTTAATAATGCGTAGAGCTCCTACGTATGAGCCTTATCCGCACCATGAAAATTTAGGACCAAAAGATGTTAAGCCCGAAAAGACAGACAGAGACATTGAATTTAGGTATAAAGATCCTAAAGATTTTAAATCTCCGTTAGAAGGATGGAGAAAATATAGTACCGCTACTGACACATTTAGAAAAGGTAGTTAAATACAATTATGTCTGCACTAGGTCGTCTTTATGATAAAATTAATATCCAGGGATCTAATCAATCTCAGGTAACACCTAAGTCTAAAACTTATAAGGGTTTTAGTACAGTTTCGCCATCTGCTGATAGTTTTGCTTTGTACGATTTGTTTCTTATAAAACAAGATTTATTAAATCATTTTCATATTCGTATGGGAGAAAAATTAGAAAATCCAGAATTTGGAACTATAATTTGGGACGTTATCTTTGATCCTCTTACAGATGAACTTAAAGAAATGATTGCTAAAAATGTTGAAACTATTTGTAATTATGATCCTAGAGTTAGGGCAGAGCAAATCATAGTAACAGCTTACGAAACAGGCATTCAAGTAGAGTGTACATTAGTGTATTTTCCCTATAATATACAAGAGTTTATTCAATTTAAATTTGATCAAGCCAACGGATTAATTGCTTAACATTAACTGACCACTTAATTATATACGCTAAATACTGGATACTTGGGAAGGCGTATGTCAACAACCGATAGACAAAATAGACTGCTAGTAGCAGAAGACTGGAAACGTATCTATCAAAGTTTCCGCAATGCAGATTTTCAAAGCTACGACTTTGAAAATTTACGTAGAGTAATGGTTAGTTATATCCGTGAAAATTATCCGGAAGATTTTAACGATTACATTGAATCAAGCGAATACTTAGCCTTAATAGATCTCATTGCCTTTTTGGGTCAAAGTCTTGCCTTCCGCATAGATCTTAATGCTAGAGATAACTTTTTAGAACTTGCAGAACGCAGGGAAAGTGTACTACGATTAGCACAATTATTAAGTTATAATGCTAAAAGAAACATTACAGCTAGCGGATTACTAAAATTTGTTACTGTTAGTACTACACAGGCCGTACATGATAGTAACGGTAAAAATTTAGCCGGCCAAACAATACAATGGAATGATCCTAGTAATCCTAACTGGTATGATCAGTTTATCAAAGTAATTAATGCATCCTTACCGGCTACTCGTCAATTTGGTAATCCGGATGATAAAGGCGTAATTTACGGCATACCTACAGAACAATATAGATTTCAAGCTAGTAATACCGATGTTCCAATTTACAGTTTTACTAAAGCAGTTGATGGCAGGAATTTGCAGTTTGAGATAGTTTCTACTACATTTAAAGATCAAAGCTATATCTATGAAGAACCTCCTGCGGTGGGCAATCGAATGGCTTTTCTCTATCGAAATGATGGCAAAGGAAATGGTAGTGCCAATACAGGATTTTTTGTACATTTTAGACAGGGAATTTTAAATCAAGGTGTTTTTACAATTGATCAACCTAGCACCAATGAGCTCATTGATATTAATGCATATAATATTAACAATGACGATGTATGGTTATATAAGTTAGATAGTCAAAATTTAGAATCAGAATATTGGGCAAAAATTTCTGCCTTAGAAGGCAACAACACAATCTATAATAGTTTAAAGAAAAATATTAGAAACATTTATACTGTAGTTTCTAGAACAAACGACGCTGTTAGTTTAGGATTCAGTGATGGTGTATTCGGGACTTTACCTAGAGGAACCTTTCGAGTTTATTATAGACAAAGTTCCGGCGTAAAGTATATTATTAATCCAAAAGATATTAGAAATGTAACAATAGAAGTGCCTTATGTTTCAAATTTAAATCAGTTTGAAACTTTATCGGTAACGGTTACGCTAACTTCTTCAGTGGCTAATTCCGCTGAAACAGAATCTAACGATTCGATTAAAGCTAACGCTCCTGCAACATACTATACTCAAAATAGGATGATCACCGGCGAAGACTATAACATTAGTCCCCTTAATGTTAACCAACAAGTTATTAAAATTAAGTCAGTTAACAGAACAGCAAGTGGTATAAGTCGTTATTTTGATTTAGTAGATCCAACTGGAAAATACAGTAAAACAAATTTATTTGCTGATGACGGTATTATCTTTAAAGAAGAATTTACAGATAGTTTTAGATTTAATTACAACACAAAAACAGATATTGAAGCTGTAGTTTATAATAACGTAACAGAAATTTTAAAATCTAAACAACTACGAGATTTTTACTATTCTAAATTTACTCGTATCGCAACTGAGTCATTAAATGTAAAGTGGTTTAATCGTACAAGTGAGACAAATCAGTCTACTGGTTTTATTGCTGATAACTCGCCAGGTGCACCTCTTACTCCCTATAAGACAGGAACATATACTAGTACATTGTTAAGATTTATGACTCCAGGCGCACTAATACAATTTGAAGTACCAACCCCTGCAACACAGTATTTTGATCTAAACAACGACAATAAGATTGAGTCAGTTTTACCTAACCAGCTTAAACCGTATAATTCTAGTACTACTCGTTGGTGTAAAGTAGTTTCAGTATACGGAGACGGCACAAATAACTTAACAGGCATACTAACAGACGGCACAGGTCCAGTAGTACTTAATGACATAATTCCTTCTGGTGCGATTGTAAAACAGATTATTCCTGCATTTAGAGCTACATTAGATACAAATACAGTTAGTACAATAGTAGATCTAGTATTTTCAAATAAACCATTTGGCCTACGATATGATGTTGAGTCTAGAACATGGAAAATTATATTTGAAGTAAATCTTGATACTGCTAATCCTTTTAGTTTAGGTAAGCAAGGTGATATTTCTAACCAACAATTAGATTCAAGTTGGTTAGTATTGTTTACTACAGATACAGAGTTTTATACAGTTAAGTCTCGATTAATGAGATATATTTTTGAAAGTGACAAACAAATACGATTTTATTTTGATGCAAGTGATAAAATTTATGATACAAGATCAAATATTGTTGTAAAAGACAAAGTTAAGATTTTAAGCATCAATATAGAACCAGATCAAACTATTCCTTTTACTTACGATAAAGAATGGGAAATTACAGAAGAGTTTAGAGGCATTGATGGTTATGTCGATACTAAAAAGATACAGTTAACATTTGCAGATTCTGATGACGACAGTGTTGTTGATAATCCAAATTTATTTGAAGAAATTGTAAATCCCTCTACTAATATAACAACCAAATATGTTGTGCAGGAATTATATCAATTAGCTCAAAATCAAGAAGATTATAAATGGATTGATAATTCTTTAGATATTGTAAAAATAAAAACATCACAGTCTACAGTCAATGTCAGTATAGAGGCAGACGGACAATATTTTTACTTTATTGATACTGATACTGTTAAAAAGTTAAACAAAACAACTGGAGTCTTTGAAGTTAGTTTAGATTATAAAGTATATCAAGGTAGAGATAAAATTAAATTTCAATATATTCATAATGCTGATTATGAATCTAGGATTGATCCAGGATTGACAAATATTATTGATATTTTTGTTTTAACTAAAGATTACGATGAGTCTTTTAGACAATGGCTAAATGGCAGTGTAGAAGAAGAGCCCTTACCGCCAAGTACAGATTTTTTATACAATATGCTGTCTACTGATTTGAATAAAATTAAAGCAGTCAGTGATGAGATAATTTATCATCCTGTTAAGTATAAAGTTTTGTTCGGGTCTGCGGCCAGTATTGATTTACAATCGGCATTTAAAATTGTAAAAAATCCAGAAGTAGTAATTAGTGATAATGATGTTAAAGCCAAAGTTCTTTCAGCAGTAAACGAATTTTTTGCTTTAGAAAATTGGGATTTTGGCGATAATTTTTATTTTACAGAATTATCAACTTATGTAATGAATAGGCTGGCTCCAAATATAACAAACTTTTTGATTGTGCCTAAACAGGCAAATCTTACATTTGGAAGTTTGTTTGAAATTAAAGCAGAAAAAGATCAAATTTTTATCAATGGTGCAACAGTGGATGATATTGAAATTATATCAGCTGTAACCGCAAGCAGAATAAAGAGTTCTGGTTCGGTTATGTATTCTTACACAACAAACAGTCAGCAAAGTATAACTAGTGCAGGGAACAACTAATGGACACTCAAAACGAATCAGGGCTTCCAATTTCAAATAATAGTAAAAGACAGACTTCTGATCTTTTACCTCGATTTTTTAGAACTGATACAAATAAGAAATTTTTATCAGCAACACTAGATCAGTTGACTCAGCCGGGTACTGTAAAAAAACTTTCTGGATTTATTGGTCGAAGAAATTCTAAAGCATCTACAGGTAATGATGTGTTTATCAGCGCCTCGGATAGCGATAGACAAAATTATCAGTTAGAACCAGCAGCAGTAATTAAAGATTCTCTCGGTAATGTTAATTTTTACAAAGACTATATTGATCATATCAATCATATTGAAACTAAAGGCGGAATAGTAAACAATCATGAAAGATTGAATAAAGAAGAATTCTATAGTTGGAATCCTCATGTTAATTGGGATAAATTTGTCAATTTTCAACAATATTATTGGTTACCCTACGGACCTACACCGATTGAAGTTCAAGGCCAGCAGCAAGCAATTGAAAGTACTTATACGGTTACAGTGGTAGACGAAGACGATAATTATGCATTTTTGTTTAGTCCTGATGGTCTAACTAGAAATCCAATTCTTACGTTATATCGAGGACAAACTTATAATTTTGTAATTGATTCTCCTAATAATCCTTTTACAATTAAAACTAGACGAGTGGCGGGAGAGCTAGACAAATATATTGATGGCGTCTCTGATTCAAGCGTAACTAATGGTGTAATAACTTTTACAGTATTGTCTAGCGCACCAGATGTTTTGTTCTATGTCAGTGAAGCTGATGCTAATACCGGCGGCGCATTTGAGATCAAAGATATTGATGAAAATTCTTTCTTAGATATTGGTGCTGACATACTAGGTAAGAAAACGTATACATTAAGCAATGGGATATCTTTAACAAACGGTATGAAACTTTCTTTTGCTGGTCAAGTTACACCTGAAATTTATAACGAAGGGTATTGGTATGTTGAAGGTGTTGGTACAGCAATCAAATTAGTTAACGAAGATGATTTAGAGATTATTAGCGGTTACACAGAAGAACGTGCATTATTATTTGATGATGAGCCATTTGATAAATCTCCATTTAGCACACTAACATCTTTTCCAAAAGAAAAAGATTATGTAGTTATAAACAGATCTAGCATTGATAGAAATCAGTGGTCTAGATATAATCGTTGGTTTCATCAAGATGTAATTATAGCAGCAGCACAAGCTCAGGGTGCTGTTCCAGAATTTGATCAAACACAACGAGCTATTAGACCAATTATTGAATTTGATGACGGATTAAAACTGTATAACTTTGGTCATAAAGCTAAGAAAAATGTTGACGTTATTGATACATTTACAACTGATGTATTTTCAACAATTGAAGGAACTCTAGGATATAATATTGACGGTGTTTCAATAACAGACGGAATGCGTGTTTTATTTACAGCAGATACAGATAGATACGTTAACGGAAAGATTTTTAAAGTTAATTTTATCACAATAACTATTCCCGGCCGACAGATTGAATTTAACGGGTTCAGCGGAGTTGATATTGCTAATGATACAATTAGTTTTACTCAAGAACACGGATTGGTAACAGGCAATCAAGTAACATATCTAATTAATGGAAATATTGCAATTCAAGGATTAGAAAACAGACGTTCTTATTATGTTTCTGTAGTAGATTCTAAAACTATTAGATTATTTACAGATAAAAATTTTGCTAACAAAGTAGAAATATTTGCAGTTGGTGACAATGTACATAAGCTAGAAGTATTTGCCGGACTTAGACGCCAGATTAATCTAGTAGAAGATTTTGATAGTATACCATTACAAAATGAAACAGTATTAGTAAAATTAGGAACAGCTAATCAAGGAAGGATGTATTGGTATAATGGTTCCAAATGGGTTCTTGGGCAGTATAAACAGTATGTTAATCAGCCTCCATTATTTGATGTATTCGACGATTTAGAAAATAGTTATAGTGATACATTAATATACGACGGATCTAGTTTTAACGGTTCAAAACTTTTTTCTTATAAGATAGGAACAGGAATTCCAGATGTAGAATTAAAGTTTCCGCTATCTTACCAAAATATTAATAATACTGGAGATATTGTTTTTGAATTTAACTTATTAAAAGATAATTTTAGTTATAAAAGCGAGACATCTCGGTTATCAAAAAATACTAGTGTTGGATACTTAAGAAAAATTTATGATTTAAATCAATTTGAATATCTAAATGGTTGGACAAAATCATTAATAGAAAATAGTCAAGGTATTGTAAGAATATTCAAAGAAGAATTTAGAACATTACTAAATGGGACCTCAGAACAAATTCTTAACGATTTTCCTATAGACATTTACGACTTTAAAGATCAACTAACTGATTTAGAAGTAAAGGTATATGTAAATGGTATAAGGAAAAATAGAAATACATTTGAAGTAATTGATGGATCAATACGAAAACACGTTAGATTTTTAGACGGTGATATTAATACAGGAGATGTTGTTACATTAAAATGTTATTCAAATCAACCAAAAAATGAAAACGGATATTACGAAATTCCTGTTAGTTTACAAAATAATCCTCAAAACAATAATATATTAGAATTTACTTTAGGGCAAGTTATAGATCATGTTAGTTCTATAGTAGAAAATTTACCAGGATTTCAAGGAGAGTTTCCTGGAAATAATAATATTAGAAATTTAGGAAATATAACTCCTTATGGAACTAGATTTATTCAGCATACTGGTCCTTTGAATTTTAGTCTTTATCATTTAGGATCAACAGTAGGAAATGCATTTAAAGCATTAGATGCTGCGTTAAATGATTATGGAAAATTTAAAAGAGCATTTATAACGTTTGCTTCGGAGTCAGGCATTGACACTGATCCAAAACGCCATGTTGACTTTATTTTAGAAACAATCTTTAAAGATAAAACTAAAACTCAAACTTATTATCTTTCAGACATGTTTGGTTATTCTGGAGGGCAAAGAATTGAGTATGTTGTATTAGACCCTCGAGTTAGAACTTATCCACTATCAACAAAATTTAATTTAAATGTGCTTTCTAATAAAGCAGTTAACATTTATCTTAACGGTAACCAGCTATTACATGGTCGAGACTATGAGTTCGGAGACGACGTATTTTTTACTATTTTAGATTCAGTTTTGATCGTTGAAGATGATATTATTGAAGCGTACGAATATTCGTCAACTGACGGAGCATATTGTCCGGCAACTCCTACAAAATTAGGTTTATACCCGCTGTATGAACCTAAAATTTATATTGACAATACCTATTTAGAGCCTACTAAAGTTATACAAGGGCACGATGGTAGTATAACAATTGCATTTAATGATTATAGGGATGATCTTATTTTAGAATTAGAAATGCGAATTTTCAATAATGTTAAAATTAAGTATGATCCTCAAATATTTGATGTACATAATTATATTCCAGGATATTCAAGAAACACTCTGTATTCAAAACACGAAGTTGAAAAGATTTTAAGTCAATTTTTCTTTCAATGGACAGCCAATATTCCTCAAGATTTTACCAAACAAGATAACGAATTGTGGAATAGACTAAATCCTTTTACATGGAATTATAGAGATAATTTCTTACCTGATGGATCTGATGCTCCGGCGTTCTGGAGAGGAATTTATAAATGGACACTTGATACTGATAGGCCTCATACACATCCTTGGGAGTGTCTCGGGTTTAGCATTAAACCTAAATGGTGGGATACTGTCTACGGCCAAGCTCCATACACTAATAATAATCATATCCTATGGTCAGATATAAAAGAAGGCATAGTAAGAGAGCCGGGCTATCCTATTAGAACTAGAACAAATTTTGCTAAAACAATTTTAGCACAAGGAACACCTGTTGACGAAAATGGAAATTTAATAGATCCTTACATTATTGGATTTACACAAGGTTTTATTAAAGAAACAGCTGAAGGATTTTACACCTTTGGTGATATAGGACCAGTTGAATCAGCATGGAGACGAAGTAGCTATTACCCGTTTGCAGTAATTTATTCAGCACTATTAATGCAGCCAAACACTGTGTTAGGTAGAGCCTTAGATAGAAGTAGGGTAGTTAAAAATAAAAATAATCAGCTTGTTTATGCAGATACTCAACTTAGAATTCGACTAGCAGATTTATTAATTCCATCAACAAGTAACAGCTCTACTCGTGTAATAACATCTGGAATCATAAATTGGATAGTTGATTATCTTACTTCCGAAACTGAAGAATTATATAATCAATATACTTTAGATCTTAAAAATTTAGTAATGCAAATTGGATCTAAATTAGGAGGATTTACATCTAAGGAAAAATTTAGACTAATACTCGATAGCAAAAATGTATCTAGTTCCGGCGGAGTGTTTATACCTCAAGAAAATTATAACATTGTTGCAAACACATCAAGTCCTATTAAAAAAATAAATTATAGTGGTGTGGCTATTACAAAATATCCCGATGGATACGAAGTAAGAGGTTATAATGTTGATAGTCCTTATTTTATCTATTATCCTTATACATTACCTGGAAAAACAATTAACGTTGGCGGCATCTCAGAGAATTTTCTTAACTGGTCAAGTGACAAATTTTATGCTGCTGGAAAATTAATACGTGCAAATAATCAATATTATAGAGTAAAGATCGGCCATCAATCTGGAGACACGTTTGATGATTCTTACTATCAAAGAATAGCAGAACTGCCAATGATTGGCGGACAAGATGCCGAAATAAGAAAAGGCTTTGATTCCAGCATAGAATTAACAATAAGTTACGGAACAAAATTTTCAACAGTTCAAGAACTTGTAGATTTCTTACAAGGGTATGGGAAATATCTCGAAAATCAAGGATTTGTATTTGATGGATATAACTCAAGTCTTAAAAATGTTGATAACTGGGAATCTGCTATAAAAGAATTCTTGTTCTGGACTACACAGAACTGGGCAACCGGCGCCATCTTGTCTTTAAGTCCAGCCGCAAATAGTCTAGTTCTTAAGACATCCTATAGTGTTGTTAATGATATACGAGACAAATTTTTTGAATATAAAGTGTTTAGAGTTGACGGTCAAAAATTAGACGATCAGTTTGCAAATACATTTAGAAATGAAAATGAGTTTGTATTAACTCCAAAAAATACAAATCACGGAATATATGGCGCAACACTATATCTAGTTCAAAAAGAACATGTACTATTGCTTGATAATAAAACATTGTTTAATGATATTATCTATGATCAGGAACCGGGTTATAGACAGGAGCGTATTAAGGTAACAGGATACATTTCTTCTACATGGAACGGAGGATATAATGCTCCTGGGTTTGTCTTTGATGAAGCTAGAGTAGATCTATGGCAGCAGTGGACAGATTATAATATTGGTGAAGTTGTAAAATATAAAGAGTATTATTACGCTGCTAGTAAATTTTTAACAGGATCTGAAACATTTAATGCTTCAGATTGGATACTGTTAGATGAAAAGCCGGAGTCAAAATTATTACCAAACTGGGAATATAAAATATTGCAGTTTGCTGATTTTTATAGCTTAGATACTGATAACTTTGACGCAGGCCAACAAAAGATGGCTCAGCATTTAATTGGTTATCAGAAACGTCAATATCTTGAAAATATTATCAACGACGATGTTAGTCAGTATAAATTTTATCAGGGTATGATTATTGAAAAAGGTACGCAGAATGTATTCAACAAATTATTCGATGTTCTTAGTGCTGACAATCAAGAAAGCTTAACATTTAATGAAGAATGGGCAGTAAGAGTTGGTAACTACGGGGCTGTTGAATCATTTTCCGAAATTGAATTTAAACTAGATGAGTCAAAATTTAAATTAAATCCGCAACCTTTTGAATTAGTTAACGAAATAGATCCAAATGTAATTGATTTTGTGTATAGACAACTGCCAACTGATATCTACATTAAGCCTTTAAATTATACAAATAACATTTGGTCAACAAATAATACAAAGAGAACCTTGAGATCTGCAGGATATGTCAGATATGAGGATGTTAAATTAACTATCGATTCGTTGGATAATATCCTTACAGAAGATATCAGTGACTTTAAAGAAGGAGACTATGTCTGGTGCGGATTTGATACATCGTTAAATTATAATGATCCAGCAACTCCTAAACCAAATTATTGGAACGTATATCGATTTACTAAGGCACCTTTTACAGTTAAAACAATAGACTATGCTGCTAATGTTTTAACTATTAAAACAGATTTAATACCAAATATTTCAGTTGGTGACATTATAGGTATAGAAAACGTTGACAGTATTAAAGGTTTTTATAAGGTATCATCTGTAAGCCTTAGAGAAATAAAAATTTCTGCAACAATTAAAAATTGGCAAAATCCGTTTGAAGATAGCACACGTTTACTAGTTTATACATTCCGATCTTCAAGAATAAATCATATCGATAATGGTAATAGTGTTATTCCTAAGATTATAAAAAATAATGAATTGCTATGGGCTGATAACAATGGTAATTCTAAGTACACTGTTTATAAGAATCAAAAAATCTTTAAAAAGAACACATTTAGCAATGTTAATCCGGCACCAAATTTACAATACGGAACTAATCTAGCTATAACACCTAATGGTCAAGTTTCTTTTGTAAGTACTGCACAGAGCACAGTTTTAATATATGTTAAAGGTGAATTAGCTACAGCATGGACACCGGCAGCAGAATTACTTCCTAGAGAATCAGTTTCAAGTTTAATAAGCACTGGATTTGGAAACTATGTTTCTATTAATTCTCAAGGAACGTTAGTTGCTATCTCGTCTTACACTGCATCTAATGTTAATTCTAGCGGATTGACTAATCAAGGGTATATTGGTCTTTATTATAAATCAACATCAGTATCATGGGATGTGGCAGATATAGTTGTTAGCCAATCTCCTATCAACAATGAAAAATTTGGATGGAGATCTGTAGTTGACAATAATGTTTTAGCAGTTAGTGCTTTAGAAGATTATACTGATCCGTTATTAATAAATCAAAAGTTAAGAGGAAAAGTCTATCTATATGAATATGTAGAAGATAGTCCGGCTGGATGGTATACAGGCTTTAATGGAGTTCTTACAGGATCAGCACCAGGAGATTTGTTTGGATACGATCTAGCTTTATCTACTGATGCAAATATATTAGTAGTGTCAGCTCCTGGATATGATTTAAACAGAGGTGCTGTTTATGTTTACGAACTTGACTCTTCTGGCTACAGCTTAATAGAGACATTAGTAGGAGAACAACCGGGAGATCAATTTGGATTTTCTATTTCGTTGTCTAAAGATGGACAGCAGTTAGTGGTTGGGGCGCCTTCAAATGATTCTCAAGATCTTAATTCTGGAAAAGTTTATGTGTATGCAGGATCTAATTTTACTCTTAAACAAACAGTTTTTAGTAATCAGAAAGAAGAGGGAGAAAAGTTTGGTAGGTTAGTTAAGTTATTAGATGATAAAAGTCTTTTAATTTTTTCTGCTAACGGCGATTCTGAAATAGAAACAACTTTTGATCTTTATAACGAAGATGGTATAATGCAAGAATCTGCAACAACCATTGACAACGGAACAGTAAGAATAGTTGATATTCAAGTAGATGCAGGTAGAGTTGACATCTATGAAAAAATAAGCAATAATTTTATTTTTGCAGAAACTTTATATTCTTCAGTTGACAATGATCAGTTAGATTTGTTTGGATACTCAATCGCTGCAAATAAGAATAATGTTCTCATTGGGGCACCAATGGAAACTGGCACATATAACAAAGAAGGTAAAGTTTATGCTTATTCTAAACCTAATAATTCTACCACATGGAAAGTATACCATGAAGAAGCGCCAAGACCAAATGTAGCTTCTATTAAAAAAGCTTATGTTTATAATCGTAAAGAGAATGCACTTAGCACTTATCTAGATCTTGTTGATCCCTTACAGGGAAAAATTCCAGGACCAGCAGAACAAGAGTTAAGCTATACAACATTTTTTGATCCAGCAATTTATTCTATAGGTACAACAAATTTGAATGTTGATGAAGGAATGCAATGGACTAATCTACAAGTTGGTACTCTATGGTGGGATATAACTAGAGCAAAATTTTTAGAGAATGGTGTAGGCGATGTTGTTTATAGAAATACAACATGGAATCAGTTATATGTAACTGCATCAATTGATATTTACGAATGGGTTGAAAGCAAATATAAGCCTGCAGAATGGGACGAGATTTCTGCAAGTGATAAAGGTAGTGTATTAGGAATTACAGGTACATCAAAATATGGTAATAGTGCATATAGCATTAAACGTAAGTATGATAAGATTTCTAAAACTTTTACAAGTATCTATTATTATTGGGTAAAAAATCCTACAGTAATTCCTAATAGTTCAAATAGAAAATTATCAGCGTACAATGTATCTAGATTAATTTCTGACCCTGTGTCTGAAGGATATACTTGTTTAATTTTAACTGGAAGTAATTCCTTTAGTCTTGCAAATATTGAAAGAGTAATTACCGCTGATGATCATAATTTATTAGTACAATATTGGAATGTAGATAAGAATCATATTGAAACAAACGCACATAACCAGTGGAAGTTATTAAGCGAACACCCAAATACTGTTATTCCTCCTGAGTTAGAAAGCAAGTGGATTCACAGTTTAATAGGTAAAGACAATAATGACAGACCAGTGCCAGATATAAAACTTCCTATCAAACAACGTTATGGAATTAGTTTTAGACCTAGACAAAGTATGTTTGTTAATAGAGTAGAAGCTTTAAAACAATTTATTGAAAGAGTAAACAATGTCTTATTAGAAAAACTTATTGCTGACGATTACGACTTATCAGATTTATCAACATTTAACGATCCGCCTTCAAACATATCAGGAACTTGGGACTTAAACATTGATACTGATGCCGAATTAAGATTTGTAGGTACAGCAACGTTGGCTCAAGCAAAATTAGAACCTACTATTGAAAATGGTCGGATAGTTGGCGTTTTTATTGCCGATCCAGGTAGAGGTTATATTAATGCTCCGTATGTCACGCTTTCTAAAACAGGAAAAGGTGCCATTCTTAAAACAGTAATAAATCAAATTGGCCAAGTTATAGATGTGATTGTTCTTGAAAAAGGTAATGGGTATACTAGTAATACAACGTTAACAGTAAGGCCCTTTACAGTTTTAGTAAGCAGTGATAGTCAAACATTTAACAGATGGAGTACATATCATTGGGATGTTGAAACTCTTACTTGGAATCGTTTAAGAGGACAATCATATGATGTAAGAAATTACTGGAATTATGTTGATTGGTATGCTATTGGTTACAATCAGTTTACACAAATACACCATGTTGTAAACAACACCTACGAATTAGCTGTGTTAGAATCAAATATTGGAGACATTGTAAAAGTTAGCAATGTTGGAACCGGCGGCTGGCTATTATTAAAAAAATATAATGATTTAACTACTATTGATTATACTTTAAATTATTCTGTAATTGGAAGAAATAACGGAACTATACAGTTTAATTCTAATCTTTACGATTACGGTAAAATTGGGTATGATAGTGCATTATTTGACACTACAATTTACGATAACCTTGCCGAAGTTGAATTAAAAATTATTATTAATACTATAAAAAATAAATTATTTGTAGATGAGTTACGTATTGAATATTTAAAACTATTCCTAGCTTCCTTACGATATGTGTTACACGAGCAAGTTTTTGTTGATTGGATAATGAAAACAAGTTTTGTAAAGGCTACACATAATGTAGGAACACTAAAACAAAAAGTAAATTACAATAGCGACAATTTAGAAAATTATGAAGATTATGTTAAAGAAGTTAAACCTTACAGGACTCAAATTAGAGAATATGTAAGTTCCTATTCAAAAGTTGACACGGCACCATCGTCGGTGACGGATTTTGATTTATTACCAATCATTACAGATAATTTCCAAGTTAACCCATTATCAATTAGATTGGATAGTAACGGCGGTTTAGTTTATTCAGATTCTGAATTATTAACATATCCATGGAAACACTGGTATGATAATGTTGGGTTTACTATAACAAATATTGAATTAGTAGATAGCGGGTCTGGTTATATCGACAATCCTGTTGTTAGAATTGAAGGCGGCTACGGCTCAGGTGCTGAAGCCAAAGCATATATTGCTAATGGAAAAGTTAATAGAATACAACTAGTTAAACCGGGATCGGGATATTTAAAAGCCCCTACAATTGTTATTGATGGGGGATTAAGTGCAACTGGTACAGCAGCAAAAGCAATTGCTATTATTGAATCAGAAGTGGTTAGATCTAATAAAATAGCAATTAAATTTGATAGAATTACAAGAAATTATTATGTATCAGAAATTACTGAAACTGAAACATTTACAGGTACAGGCTCAAGAGTACAATTTGCTCTTAAATTTAGTCCTGACCCCAAGATGGAAACAAGCTCAGTTACAATTAACAACATTGATGTATTGAGGAACGATTATAGTCTATCAACTAAGACATCAACAACAAAGGGATTTACTAGTTATTCTGGTATATTAACATTAGCAACACCTCCCGCCTTAGGCGATGTAGTTGAAATAACATATAAGAAAAATTTTAATCATTTATCAGCAGCTGATAGAATTAATTTTTACTATAATCCTACTACAGGAATGTATGGTAAGGATCTAGCACAGTTAATGACTGGTATTGATTACGGCGGTGTAAACATTACAGGTTTAGGATTTAACGTCAGCGGCGGCTGGGATAGTTTACCTTGGTTTACAGATAGTTGGGATGGGTTTGATGCATCTTTTGATGATTATATTGTTGTAGTTGGTGATAGTACATATACATTTAATTTGCCATTTACTCCAGCTGCTGGAGAAAAAATTAATGTTTATGTAAATGGTACTCGTATTGACGATCCGTATTTTAATCTATATGACGGTAGTACTGTTCAACCTAATGGACGAACAGTTGCTCCTGTTGGTACAGTAATGTCTACAATTATAGGAGACGGTGTAACAGATATATTCAGCTTACCAAATCTTACAAATACACCGCAGTTAGATATCAATACAGGAGACAAAGTTGTATTCCGAAGACAAACTAGCGACGGAAGTGTTGCACCTCTTCCGGGAGAATACGACACTCAGTTAACCGGAGGTAATTTAGCCTATTCAACAGCAACAGGTCTAGCCCCAGATGATATTATTCTTGACGGTGATAAATTTGTAACACCAATGACTAGCCATGCCCCTGAAGAAATAGTTCCGGGACAAATTACAGATGCGTTAGCAATTAAAGTGTTTCAGCTTCCGACTTCTGCTTCGGCAAAAGTATCTTACTTAAATTATATTGCAGATGGAATCTCAGCAGAATTTTTACTACCGCAAATACCAGCTAACAAACCAAGTATTTTTATAAGGGTTGACGGTCAACTGTTAAACCAAGATATAGATTACACTATTGATTGGAAGAATCAAAAAATAATTTTATCGTCAATACCAGTTAATAAAAAGATTGTTAGTGTCATTACATTAGGTGTAGCAGGGCAAGAAATTTTAGATACAAATTATTTTATTGCAGACGGAAGTACTCTTGAATATGTAACAGATGCATCTTTTATTGAAAATATGGGATCAACTGTATTAGTAAACGGAGAAACAGCTAATCATGTATTATTTAGAACAGACGAAGGTTATGAATCACCGGGTAAAGTTGGAATAAGATTTGCTGAAGGGTTTAATTCTGGAGATTTAATTACCTATTTGATTACTGCAAATAATGATCAAAAAACGTCTACTACACGATTAGAAGAATTTATTGGTGACGGATCAACAAAAACATTTACGTTACAAAATCAAGTTGGAATCTCTCAACCTCATTCAAATAGCGTAATTGTTTTAATAAATGATTTAATACAGTATTCGGGGTCATCTGAATATTTTGATTTAGCTAATAATAATTTAGAATATGTATTAAGCAAAGCTAAAGTCCAAGCATTCAGGGCTAATCCTGCAGATTTTGAAGTATATTTAGATGGTGTAAGATTAATTTATGGAAGCCAGTATTATTTTGATAATTCTGTAGTAAGTGTTGTGTTAACGGAAGCTGTTTACAAAGAAGGCTCAAGATTAACAGTGACTAATTACACTTCTGCACAATATAAGGTTCAAAATGGACAGATAACATTAAGAGATACACCGCAACCTGGTTGGAAAATTAGGGTTTACTCTTTCTATGATCATGATATACGAGAAATAGAAAGAACATTAGAGTTTACTCAACTTGAGTATCTAACTAATCCTAGTATGTACGAATTTTACACAATAAAAGATTTAAAAGGCGGACAGTTTAAATTGCCTCGTATGGTAGCATCCGATGACTATGTATGGATAGTTAAAAAGAATCAAATGTTAACGCACAGTGTTGACTACTATTTAGATAGTGATTTAAGGACTATTAAATTAAAAGATCCTTTTACTCCTACAGATGTTGAGATTCAAGCAATCATATTAAGTGATAGAGTAGTCAATCATAGCTGGGGTTACATGCAATTTAAAGACATGTTAAACAGAACTCACTATAAGAGAATTAGCAAAGCTAAAACAACTCGTTTAGCTAGAGATTTGCTACAAACTGATAGAGAAATACATGTAGTTGACGGTTCTAAATTAAGCCCAGGTAATCCTGCTCTTAACTTGCCGGGAATTATTGAGATTAACGGAGAACGAATTGAGTATTATGTTAAGACAGGAAATGTTTTAAGTCAGATACGTAGAGCTACTTTAGGTACTGGTGCTCCAGCATTGCATCGAGTTCGAAGTAATGTAATAGATATTGGTCATTCTGAAACTATTCCATATGTGGATCGACAAATTGTTGAAACTACAGTTAGTGATGGTAGCACAAATGTTATACCTTTAAATTACCTCCCAAGAAAAACACCTGTAAATTGGTATACTCAAACAATTCCAGCTAATAATGGAAGATCAGATGAGCTTGATGTGTTTGTTGGAGGGTATAGATTAAAGAAGACAAGCTACAAATTATTTGAAGAATCTAACGGATACCCATACAGTCCAGAAGGTGATAGTCAATATGAAGCTGAATTCAGTGTGAACGGCACTACTAATGCTGTTCGAATAACAGCAGAAGTGCCAGCAGATACAAAAATAGTAGTAGTTAAACGTCAAGGAAATTTATGGCACCCTGACGGTACAGATCTAACTTATCACGACGGTGACATTCCTAGATTTATCCGTAATACTGAGGCTATTTTCTCACAGTATCTGGTTGATAAATATCAATATGTGTTAGCTACAGATGAAGGTATAACAATTATAACCGATAGCGGCGAACCGTTGGAGCTTGATTAAAATGGCAAGAATTTCAGATTTATCTAAAATAGAAGTACCAGCAGAAAGAGATGTTGTACCAATTAGTGATGGTACTATAACTAAAAAGATTACGTTTGGCGATCTTAAAAGAAACATTGTTCAACAGGCTACTTCTACTAGTTTAGGATCAGTGCGTGTTGGAAACGGTCTTGCTATTAGTGATACCGGAGTTCTTTCTGTAAGAAATTACAGTGGCTATGTTTTACCTCCAGCAACCTCTGATACATTAGGTGGAATCCGTGTTGGTGCAGGACTCACAATAAGTGAAACTAGCGTATTAAGTGTAAGTTATCAGTTGCCTAAAGCTACAAATTTAGTCTTAGGTGGAGTAAAAATTGGCACAGGTGTAAATGTTGATGCAGACGGTATAATTTCAGTAAGCACAGCAAATATATCTGGAGGATCTTTAGGCTCAGTACCATATCAACTGACAACCAATGTTACAACTTTATTGCCAGGTAATATCACTACAGTTAAGAAATTTTTGGCTCAAACCGGAACAGGAACAGCATCAACTGCACCATTTTGGACCACAGTATATAATTTTTTACCTATTACCCAACATGCTGGTACAATTATAAACATAAATGTAGCTACAGGACTTTTACCTGTAACCACTAGACAAGGTACGATTTCAAACGTATCTTTAATATCTTAAGGAAATAAAATGGCAGCTAGATACCCTTTAGTCTTAAATGGATCAACAATACAGGAATTACAAGACGGTGATTCGCTTGCTGGTGCAGCAGCAAATTCAGATACACTGTTGGTAGTTAACGCATATAGAGCAGCTTCAATCCCAGCAGTAGCAAATACTATACCAGCTAGAGATAATTCAGCTGATTTATTTGCAAATGTATTTAGAGGTGTTGCGACCAGCGCACAATATGCTGACGTTGCTGAAAAATACGAATCAGATCAAGAATATGAGCCAGCAACCGTAGTAGTATTTGGTGGAGAAAAAGAAATCACAGTTACAAATGTAAGAAGTGATACTAGAGTTGCTGGAGTAATATCTGAATATCCAGCCTACATTATGAACAGTTTATCACCAGGGCAAGCAGTAGCACTTAGGGGTAAAGTTCCAGTTAAGGTAGTAGGAGCTGTTCAAAAAGGTGATTTATTAATAACTGGTAGTCTTCCAGGACATGCTGAGGTTGCTACTGGTGAGTTTTCACCGAACGCAGTTTTTGCTAAAAGCCTTGAGAATAAAGAATCAACAGGCCCAGGCACAGTATATGCAGTAGTATTATAATATACTCAGTTTATAATTATAGGTAAATACGCTAAAGAGAGAATATATGCAAGGAAAAGACTTATCAGGCATCCATATCGAAGGCCATATTAAAATTTGGTACCCTGAAACGGGAGAAATCGCTGTTAATAAGCGTAATGCTATTCATTATGAAAATATGAGTATTTCTCTTGCAGAAAGTATTGCCAACGCCGGCCAAGGTTTTATATACGAAATGGCATTTGGAAATGGCGGAACAACTATTGATCCTACCGGAATTATAACATACTTAACTCCTAACAGCACTGGAACAAATGCTAGTTTATATAATCAAACATATACTAAAGTTGTTGACGATAGATCTAGCGTCAATGTTGACCCAATAAGAAATAAAATAGAAACAAGACACGTAACAGGTACTAATTATACAGATGTTTTTGTAACTTGTTTACTAGACTACGGTGAACCAAACACACAAGATGCTTTTGACAATGCAAGTAATGCAGGTGGTACATTTATTTTTGACGAGTTAGGTTTAAAATCTTATAGCCCGGCTGGAACAAGTAGATTACTAACACATGTTATATTTCATCCAGTTCAAAAATCTTTAAACAGATTGATACAGATTGATTATACTGTTCGCATTCAAAGTTTAACTGGTTTAAGTGAGGTTCAATAATGTCATATGAAATCGACCGCACTGATAAGATAAACTACGGAAGCATTGTAATAGCTGACCAGTCAGTTAATCAAGAAACTAGTTTAAGCTTTGTTGGAAAAAACTATACAGGTTATGCAAAAAGCATAGCTGAAAATTTTTTACACTTATTAGAAAACTTTGCCGCAGCTTCTGCTCCTACAAATCCTATTATAGGACAGCTATGGTACGATACAAATATAACAAATAATCCATCACAACCACAATTAAAAGTATGGGATGGAACTAAATGGGTTGCAGCAGGTAATATTACAAAGAAAACTGTACAACCTACAACTGCGGTTATTGGCGATTTATGGGTTGATACTGCTAACCAGCAATTATACTTATGGTCAGGCTCAAGTTGGATTTTAGTTGGCCCTCAATTTAGTGAAGGAGCACAAGCTGGTCCTATTGTTGAGTCAATATTTGATACATTAAACATTACACATACTATTATTAAGTTTGTAGTGTCAGGTGAAGTTGTTGCAATTTTTAGTAAAGATACATTTATTCCTAAAGTTGTTATTGAAGGTTTTACTTCGATTAACCAAGGGTTAAACATTTCAACAAAAGATTTTGATGGCGACGGAATTTTCAATAATAAACTTTGGGGAACAGCTGATAGGGCTGATAAATTAGTTGTTTCAGGATATCCTGAAGGATTAGATGCTAATACCTTTTTGCGTAGTGATGTAGCTAGTTTAACTAATTTTGGTTTAAGCATTAGAAATAATACTGGTTTAGTTTTTGGATCAGATCTTAATGGAACCTTATCAACTTCAAGCGGTGCGGTGATACTTTCAAATAAAACTGACGGGTCTAGCGTTTTTGTAAAAACTAGTTCCGGGGGAACATTAATTGATGTTTTAACACTAACAGGGTCATTTGTTGGGGTTAATAATACCAATCCAACTCAGGCATTAGATGTTACTGGCAAACTTAAGGTAAGCAACGGAATAATTGTTACTGATACAACAGAATCAACAAATCTTACTAACGGTAGTATTGTTACCTCAGGCGGCGCAGCATTTGCTAAAAATGTACGGGTAGGCAATAATTTATTTGTAGCAGGTACAGCATCTACTACAGATGTTGCACCATTAGCAAATAATGCATCAGATATTGGAACTAATACACTTCGGTATAAAAGAATTTACGCAAATACCGTTGGAAATCCAGATTTAACTACACAATTCATTGGAGAATTTAGTGGAGCTTTCAACGGTTCAGTAACAGGAACCGCAGTTAAATTGTCTAGTGCAACAAATTTTAGTTTAACTGGCGATGTCTCTAGTAACACTATTGCATTTAATGGTGATAATGGAGGTGTAGCTACCTTTACAACAACCTTAGCATCGAACGTTATTACAAATAAGACAGAAGTTTTTGATAGCTTAACCACTGACGAATTGATTGTACATAGAATTGGTTTAGGATTAAGAAAATTATCTAAAACAACATTTTTATCTAATGTTGCAACAGTACCAATTGGCTCAATAATTAGTTTTGCAGGGCTTACTCCTCCCCAAGGATACTTACTATGTGACGGTGCAGAAGTTCAAATATCACAGTATCCAGAACTTTATGCAGTCATTGGCAACACTTATAAAGGCCCAGATCCATATTTAGGTCTTGCTACATTTAGATTACCGGATTTAAGAGGGCGTTTTGCCCTTGGTGCAGATAACATGAATAACGGAATTCAAGTTCCGCTAGCACCAACAGGAGCTACTTTTGGAACAACTACTACTGATAAAGATGGAAATCCAGGATTTACTGCTAATCGAGTTACATCAGTAACTGCTGATGAAATAGGTTTAGGTAATGGATCGCAAGAAAAAGAAATTTTAGTTGCTAATTTGCCGGAACACACACACGATTTGACTGGAGCAAACGGCACACAGTTTTATGCTGTTACAGATGATGTTACTGGTTCAACTGGAATATCAGATGTTGATGCTGTGGGAAGATCAGTACAAATGGGAACAGGATTTTCAAGAATGTTAGTTAATGCAGGAGAAGTTGAAGCTCCAACAGTTGATGTTCCGTTAGATGTCATGAACCCGTATATTACAATAAATTACATAATTTATACTGGCAGGATTATATAATGACTTATAAGATTAATAAAACTAACGGATCTTTGTTAGCTGAAGTAGTTGATAGCACTGTTGATCAAACAGCTTGCGACCTTACGTTAGTTGGTAAAAATGTAGCCGGGTACGGTGAATTTATTAATGAAAATTTTGTAAAACTTCTAGAAAATTTTGCCAGCACATCTGAACCAAACAATCCTATAATGGGTCAAATTTGGTTTGACAGTGCTCAAAATAGATTAAAAGTATATGATGGTAATGGCTTTAGGATTGGTAGCGGACCAATAGTAACCGGAACGCAACCATTAAACATAGTTCAAGGCGATTTATGGATTGATAGTGCTGAGAATCAGCTATACTTTTATGACGGCACAGACTTACAACTAGCAGGGCCAATATATAAAGATAGTCAAGGTTTATCAGGTTTTACAGTAGAATCAATTTATGATTCAGCTGGTGCTTTAAGAACAGTGGTATACTTGTGGGTAGCACAAACCTTGCTTGGAATTTTTAGCAAGTATACTTTTGATTTTCAACCTAAAGTTACTATTCCAGGGTTTAATGGAGTGATTAAGCCGGGATTTAATGCCGGAACTTTAGCCGGTATGAAATTTCATGTAAGATCTACATCAACAGATGCTCTTGTAAATTCTCTAGGACAACTAAAAACAGCCGATGACTTTATGTCTACAGCAGGTAACACAAATACCAGCGGGACAATTACAATATCAAACTCTTTGCCTTTAAGACTTGGTCCTAGTCAAAATTATGAAATTAATGCAGATATTGCATCATTTAGAATAACCAGCAATAATACCGGTCAAGATTATGCTATAAGAATAAAAAATAGCGGCGGCATAACAAAAGATGCTATTACTATTAAGTCTTTAACTGAAAGGATGGGTATTTTTCAACCTAATCCGCAGTATACACTAGATATCATTGGTAGTTTACGAGCATCGTCAGCATTTAAGTTACCTACTTACACAACCGGTGACAGAGATGCTAAAACTTCAGAAAATGGTGAGTTAATTTATAATTCAACAACAAATAAAGTACAAGCCTACGCTAATGGAGTGTGGGTAGATTTACACTAAGATTGAGCTAAATATGATAGTTAAGGGGTATATGTAATGCCATACAGTATTGATAGATGGAACGGTACGACGCTAACAGTAGTAGAGGACGGAACGCTTGATAGTTCGCTAGATCTCAAGCTTATCGGAAAAAATTACGCTGGATACGGCGAAGTACAAAATGAAAATTTTGTTCATTTACTAGAAAATTTTTCTGGTACTAGTGCCCCTCCTCGCCCAATTAGCGGACAAATTTGGTTTGATGCGGCTACTAATAAGTTAAAATTTTATGATGGTACAAAATGGCGTACCAGCGGCGGTGCTGAAATCAGTGCAACAGCGCCTACAGGACTAAGTATTGGCGATTTTTGGTTTGACACTGTTAACGATCAGCTATATGCATGGAATGGATTACAGTTTGTTTTAATTGGCCCAGAAACTGCATCTGGTTTAGGTATTACACAAATGAAGTCTCGTTCTGTACGAGATACCGGAGGTCTTCTTCACGCTATTATTGAAGCCATTGTTGATAATGAAACAGTTTTTATTATCAGTGCTGACGAATTTACTCTTGATTCTGGGTTAAATCCTATCATTGGATTTAACGTAATTAAGAAAGGCACAACATTTATTAATACTGGTACTGATGGTGTTACTAGCTCAACACATAGAGTTTGGGGAACAGCCAGCAATGCACTAAAAACAGATCAATTAAAAGTAGATGGATCGTATAGAAATGCAGCTACTACAGCAACAGGGAATACTGTGGCTGCTAGAGATGGCGCAGGTGACCTTTTTGCTAATGTATTTCAAGGGGTTGCATCAACAGCAAGATACGCTGACTTGGCAGAAAAATACTTAGCAGATGCAGAATATGAAGTTGGCACTGTTTTAGTTGTTGGCGGAGAAAAAGAAGTAACTGCTAGTACATGGGGACAACGAGCTATTGGCGTTGTATCAGCAAATCCAGCTTATCTAATGAATAATGATTTAGAAGGTGGCACCGCAGTTGCTCTTAAAGGACGAGTACCAGTAAAAGTTGTTGGTGTTGTTCGCAAAGGAGACAGACTAGTTGCCGGTGATCGGGGCTGTGCTGTTAGTGGCGTTCAGCATACTAGCGATGCATTTGCTATTGCATTAGAATCTAATGCCGACACAGGCGTTAAATTAATAGAAGCAGTTATATTATAAGGATAAGTTATGGCAGCTGGTGTAGGTCAATTAATTCAAAATACCGATTTTAACTCAATTAGAGCGACTGTAAATTCGGTTATGGGACAAAACACTAACGGCTATGGTCAGGCCTTAGCTTCATCAGATGTGACCGTAGGTAGCACTATTACTGCCGCACAATGGATCAATCTTAGAACAGATATGGTCAAAGCTAGGCAGCACCAAATTGGTAGTTCTGTTGGCACAAGTACAGCTACTGATGGAAGAAATTTAGTTTTGCCAGCAAGCGGAGCACAGATAACTGAAGCTTTAAGAGCGCAATTTGCAGGTATGGCTTCTACTATTCAATCTAATAGATATAGTGTAGATACTGACAATGTTGGCGGCCAACTATCTTTAGAAACTCTAGTTACCGGTACACGAGGATCGGTGTGGAATGGTACATTAACTCATACAGTAACTATTACTGGTGCAACATCTGGCGATGGCGCCGCAGCAAATTTACGTTATTTCTTTAATGCTGGAGGAACATTTAGAATTTCAGCAAGTATTACTACTGGTACAGCAAAGAATAATGCATGGAATACGATGTTCACCCAAATGGGAACGTTTGTGATGAATTATACATCTACATCATATACTGGATCAAGTGCAACAAGCTATAGTATTGGCTTTGAAGATTTAACAACATCTAATCAATTAATTGGAGAAAAGCTAGCACCTGCTGGCGCCTATGCTGAAAATATATATTATATCTATGCTAGGAAAAGTGCAGATAATACACAAGTAATTTTTCAAATTGAATTCCGTGATAACGATGCCGGCGATCCAAATTTTGACGAAGATGTCCAACCAACTCTTACTAGCACAGTAGCTCAGAACAGACCCTCAGGAGGTAATGTGTCTGTGGCTACACCTACTGCTTCGCAGTCAGGATTATAATACCATATTATTCTCTTAGGCTAATTACTGTATATCAGTAATGTCTAGGAGTTTCTATGGATGAAAGACTCGAAAAAGCGTTTCAAACAGCCAATTACATGGCAAGTTTGTCTAATTTAAGACGAGTAATTTTAGAAGAATTTAATCAAAGCCTTGTGTATTATACACAAGGTGCTACTTTTACAGTTAACAAAGAACTTATTTCTTTTGTCAAAGTGTTAATTGATATTGGAAACACTGAGTCTGTTATTTTAGACGACAATAATATTCCGGTTAATATCACAGATTTGCAAGAATTTTTTACAAAAATTTTAAGTGTGTATGCTGAGGCAACAAACGAATATCTTGTAAAATATGCAGAGCTAAAAATAAAAAGAAAGGTAGAGGCCTTAGTTGATCTATGACACAAGGTGTTTTACTTTTTGCTCAAAATAACTCAGATATTGACTATAATAAGTTAGCAGTATTTGCGGCAACTAGAGTTGAGCAGTATTTGAATCTTCCTGTAAGTATTGTTACAGATAGTAAAGATTGGTTACTTAAAAGTCAACCAACCGCACGAGCACTTTTTGATAAGATAATTTCAATTGATACTGAAACAACTCAAACAAAAAGATTTCATGATGGAACTTTAGCTTCTAAGATTTTAACATGGAAGAATCTTTCTCGGGCTGATTGTTTTGAGTTGAGTCCCTATGACGAAACCTTAGTAATCGATACTGATTATATTATTTCAAGTAACAACTTGTCAAAAATTTGGAATAATAAATTTGATTTTTTAATTTATAAAGATAGTTTTGATCTCGCTCAATGGAGAGATGATCGAAGTTTTAGATATATTAATCAATTATCGATACCTTTTTATTGGGCAACAGCATTTTATTTTAAAAAGACGTTATACACAAAGTCATTTTTTCAAATTATAAAATACATTAAAAATAATTGGAGTTACTATCGAGCATTATATAACATTGACTCTACAGTATTTAGAAATGATTTTGCATTTTCTATAGCTATTAATATAATGGGCGGTGAATTTGCCGGTAGTCTTCCAGGAAAAATGAATTACGTTTTAGACAAAGACATTCTTGTTAATTTAAAAGACGAATCTCTAAAATTTTTAGTAGAAAAGAAAAGTTATGCTGGTGAGTATGTTGCTACTAAAACAACAGCTCTTGATGTACATGTTATGAACAAATACAGTTTAACTAGAGTCATTGATGGAGTCACCAATGACTAAAGGATATCTAATTTTAGCTCAAAACAGTGATGTTAATTATATTAGACAAGCATATGCTTTAGCACTAAGTATTAAAAAATTTCAACCAACAATCAACAATGTTAGTTTGGTAACTAATGACAATGTTCCTGATGAGTATCTACCGGCATTTGATAATGTCATTGAGATTCCTTTTGGAGATCACGCTAAGGATAGTAATTGGAAAGTTGAAAATAGATGGAAGCTATATCATGCTACACCATATGATGAAACTATAGTGTTAGATGCTGACATGTTATTTCTTGAAAATATGGAATCACTATGGAGTTATGTTAAGGATAAAAATTTATTTTTTACATCAACTGTCACTGATTACAAGCATAGGACTGTGATAGATACGACTCACAGAAAAACATTCATAGAAAATAACTTATCTAATTTATATTCGGGTTTATACTATTTTAAAAAATCAGATGCATCTTTAGAATTTTTTAAATTATTAGAATTTGTAACTTATAATTGGCAACGAATTTATCACGACATTACACCAAAGCAGACTCAAAAATGGTACAGTATGGATGTAAGTGTAGCAATTACAGCAAAAATATTAGGGATTGATAATGAAATCATTAATCCTAATTCCCCTTTTAAGTTTACTCATATGAAACCAGCTATACAAGGTTGGGATCCAATACCTGAATCGTTTTTAAGTCAAACATTAATTAATTTTAATAATAAATGTGAACTGTATTTTAATAATATTAAACAATTAGGCATCTTACATTATGTTGAGGATGAGTTTCTTACTGATAAGATAATTGAGGCATTGCATGTATAATCCAGAAGAAGACGTAGTTCCTTATGAACTGTTACAGGCAGCATTACAAATTAGTAATGTTCCAGTACTATATAAAGTTTATTTTGACAAAGACACTGGGAATATATTATCAATAACTAACGAAGACAATACCGAATTTACTAATTCAATTGAGGTTGAGTATGATTTGATAAAAGATTTCTTTATTAAAAACAAGTCTATTACCGATTATAAAGTAATTTTTATAGATCAAACAACTCCAGCAATAGTTAATAAAAATACCAACGATGTTGATATTATTATGATAGAAGAAGTTGAGCCAACTAATAATTGGGATAATACTTTTACTATAGAGAATTACCCAATATTAAAAAAATGGGGATTTCAAATTCGACCAGATCAAAAAGAAATACTAAAAAAATACAATTTAAATACAGCGGTTGAAATTTTTGTAGTTAATCCAGATGATTTAAATTTGTTAATTAGATCAATAAAAGTTCATTTATCTGATTTGTTGTATAATGATAAATTTTTTGTTACCTTTAACACAGAAAAAGAACTTAATAATAATAAAATTTTTGTAAAAAAATTTTTTACAACAACAGGGTATCAGGTATTGTATGACACAGAAAGTTAAAATTTTAGATTATGACATCATTTATCTTAGCTACGACGAACCTAATGCTGAGAAAAATTATGCCGACTTATTAACTAAAGTACCTTGGGCTAAACGTATTCATGGAGTCAAAGGCAGTGACGAAGCACACAAAGCCTGCGCCAGATTAAGCGAAACAGATCGATTTGTTACTGTAGATGGCGATAATATTATTAGAGAAGATTTTATTAATCAAGAAATTGACTTTGACGAACACAAGGATCTTTCAAAGTGTGTTATTAGTTGGGCAGGCTACAATGTAGTCAATGGACTTATGTACGGCAATGGCGGCCTAAAATTATGGCCAAAAGAATATGTTCTCAATATGCGTACACATGAAAACGCACCCGCTGACGACCCAAATGCACAAGTAGATTTTTGTTGGGATGCAGAGTATATACAAATGAATAGTTGTTTCAGTGACGTATATAATAATGCAACACCCTTCCAGGCATGGCGTGCAGGATTTCGTGAAGGTGTAAAAATGAGCTTAGATCGTGGAATCAAAACACCTAACAAGCAATTCAAAAAAGAAATTCACTGGAAAAATTTACAACGTTTGTTAGTTTGGCTAAATGTCGGCGCGGATGTTGACAACGGATTATGGGCAATGATGGGTGCTCGGGAAGGATGCTATATGACCAACTGTACAGATTGGGATTATGTCAATGTTCGAGACTTCGATTATCTAGCAGATCATTGGCAATCAAAAGGCTACGGTCCTGCAACTGATATTAATTATCGTATTAATTGGTTAGGAAAAGAATTAAAAAATTCACTTGATCTTGAAATTGCAGATTTAGATGCAGATGCTAGTAAATTTTTTAAAACAATACATTTACAACAATATAGGACAGGATACGGTTTCCTGGAAAAAGAATGAAAGACTTATTTTTTTACTATCGAAAGAAAACAGCAAGTAATAGAGCATTAATAGAATCAATATCTAAAAAATTTCCACATGCAAAGTTTAAATTAATATCTGGAAGTACTTTTCGATTTATTAATCAAATTTCAAAAGAATCAAAGACTGATTTCTTTTGGGTTTTTGAGTTAGATACATTAGGATGGGAAACATTAATATCATATAATGTAGAAGCCTGGGATAAAGAATATCTACATATCTTTGAATCTAAGTCGGCTAAAGCATATCTAGCACCAAAAGATATTAAATTTGATAAAAAAGAAAATGATTTCCCAGATAAAAAATTTATCAATACTGATCTGATAAAATCACCTCCGTACGACATATTTTTTATTTGTTATGATGAAAATAATGCATCAAAGAATCTAAGATATCTAAAAGAAAAAAGACCCGATGTAAAAGTTATATCAGGAATAACGGGTATTTTTAATGCTCACTTAGAAGCAGCTAATCAATCTAGTACAGAATTTTTCTGGGTAGTTGATGCTGATGCCACAGTTATTGATGCTTTTGATTTTGAATACAAAGTCTCAGAATACGATTTTGATGTAGTGCATATATGGAAAAGCTATAATCCAATTAATAAATTAGAATATGGTCACGGTGGAGTAAAATTAATTCCAAAACATATTATTTTAACTGCTGACGAAGAAACTACTATTGATGTTACAACTAGTTTAACCGATAAAATTAAAGTTGTTAACGAAATATCAAACATTAATAACTTTGCTACTAATCCATTTAATGCCTGGAGATCAGCTTTTAGAGAATGTGTTAAATTAGCATCTAGGTCTATTGCTCGAAATAACGAGGAAGAGACTAGTGTTTACTTAGATGCGTGGATGAACAAAGGCGGCGACAGACCTTTTGGTGAATACTCTAAAGGTGGAGCAAGTGCAGGTAAATGGTATGGAGAAACTTTTAAAAATGATAAAGGTGCTCTAGCTAAGATTAATGATTATGAATGGCTTAAATTAGAATTTGACCAACACATAAAAATGTTCCCGCCAGAGTCTTTTAAAGATCAGGAAGAGACTAATTCAGAAGTTAACGGAAATACTGAAGAAATTACAGAAGCACAAGCTCTCGCTACTTCTTGATGCTCTTTTTGTGTACCGTTACCGCTACGTAGCTCAATAAAATGAATCCAGCTACGTAGTGTACCATTCATATACAATCTACTTTCCATTAGTCCTTCTGGCAAAACAGCTCGAGCTTGTTCTTTAGCTATGCCATTGGTAGTAGCCCATGTATAGGTATCTCGAACCATTTCAATAAGTTCTAGTTGACGTTCATACCATTCTTGTTCAACGGCTGCATGATCTTCGTTTGAACGATCAATTTCTATACTGTTTTGTCGATTCTTTGTATCTTGGAGTCTGGCTTCTCTTGTAACGAAGCTAAGATCTTTTGTAGGGTCTGCGTATCTTTGACTAAACTCCTGGAAACTAAAACTTCTGTGACGTAGGATCTGCCTTGCAATATCTCTTGTTGTCGTAATTTCCAGGCAAGCTGAAACCATCTCGAGTGGACTCCAGTGCTGGTGTTTAATGAGGTAGCGGATAAGCTTTTCTGAAGTTTCGGTGTTGAATTGATTACTTGGGTTTGAGACTCTGGCACAGTACGCAACGAGCTCTTGTGCATCTGCAATTCCCAAGTTCGTAAATTCGGCGGTTGGTTGTGAATAGGATAAAAGTTTGACATTCATAAAATTAATTCTGATCCTTTGTTGAATCCAATATTTCCTTTAACAAAGCTATTAAATGCTAGGCTGTGTCTAGGTTTATTAGAATCATTAGGTTTAACATAATGATAAAGTGTACTAGGAAAAATGATTAACGAACCGTTTTCGACTGGTATACTCCATTCTGTTGAGTTAAACATTGTAAACTCTTTAGGAACAATGTTCAACAAAAATGGCAATTGCATTCGATTAAATGTGATTAATGGTAAGCTATCTTCTACATTAATATAGTACACACCTGATAAGATACTATTGCTGTGATTATGAAGATAATGTTGCTGAGTTGGGTTAGTTTCGTTAACCCAGCTATTAGTAATATAAATGTCTAAGTCTGTTTGCAAAATAGTTTTGCAATAATGATCTAATATATTTTCTATTTCTTTTTTAAGATAAAATAAGGTTGGGTGATCTAATAAATGATTATCTACAGATGATCGATTACCAAGTGTTTGCTCACATAATTCTGTATTTTTGAGAAAAGTTAGCTCGTCTTCTTTTAACAGTCTTAGTTTTTCTTTGTAGACTGGTACAGGGAATAATGGATGAATCTCACCGTTCATTACCTTAGTTTTCTTCGTTTTAAAAATCTATTAGTAACTTTGATCATGTCTTTTTTAATCTTTGTAGTATCTAATTTAAAATCAACGTTTTCTATCTCGCTTTCATAAGTAGATAGCATTTGTTTGAGATTTGATTCAAAAGATTCCCATTCGGCCTTGATCTGTTTGTTGTTGATTTTTATTTCCCAGACTTTCTTGTTTTTGAAATTTACAGTGATAGATTCTAAATACTGTATTGGTACAACGTTCAGAGTTATATCGCCAAAAACTTCAGGCCAATGTTCTACAATTTCGTCGGGGAATTTCTTCCCCTTAGTCACGACGTTACAGTATTCCGTTTCTTAGTTGGCGCTAACTCTTCTGCCTTTCGACGCATTTCAGCGGCCTGTTTGGCTAATTTGTCAGCTTGGCTTCGATAGTATCTTGCTTCGTCTTCGGGGGTGTTAAATGTTGCTTCTTGATTAACTGAGGAGCTGGTAGTTTTACCTAAATCAGACTCTGGTAGCGATGTAGGAATATTTTGTACCTTTGCAATCTCTTGTACTTCGGCAGCTTCTTTAACACTTCCTCTCATAGCTAGATCTTGTATACTAACACCTTGTTGTTCTGCAATAGCTTGATTAAGTTCTGAAAGGAGAATAGTAGTTTGCATATTAGGGATCATCTCAACTTGGTCAGTAGCAATCTTAGTTAATAATCCCTTTACATGTAAACTTGGTAACATGGTACTTCCATCGGAAAACATTGAACGTGCAAGAACTTCGCTAAATTCATTAGCAGATTGTGCAGCCGCAGAATCAACTAAAGAAATTAGTTGATCATGATAATCTGGCTCAAGACTTTCTGTTTGAATGATAAGACAGTTAAATGCATCATTTGGCAGTGTTCTAAATACTACAAGGCATCGACGTCCTGTATTTTTAATTCTTCCTACATGTTTGTGATTTGCAGCCATATTAGGCTCCTTGTTTTGGTTGTTTTGATACTGATTCTAAAAATGTAGCAAGTTTGCTATAAGTTTGTCCAACTAGTATCATTTCGTTGGGTTTAAAAGAACCTCGTTGCGCTGCAATGTCAATAATCATTTTCATAGCTGCTAAATCGTTGAGAGTTAACTCTGCGGATTCTTGAGCAGGCGCTTGTTGTTGTTCGGTTCCTTGTACGGTTTCATCAGTCATAAGATCTCCTAAATGCATTGATTATGCAAGTAGTTATCATTTAGGGGAGATTAGGACAGGCAAGTTTGAAGAAGCTAAGTTCTTTTTCTTGTTCAAAACCAATTTTAGTAACAAATACTAAAGTATTGTCAATTAATTCTAAACCTTGGCCTATATAGTATCGATGATTTAGATTAGTAAAAATCCATGTATCTATGTGTTTTAAATACGAGGGTGTAAACTTAGTAATATGCGTATAATAGAAATGATGTGCAGGGAAAGTAACTTTCCTAAGTCCTAGAGTATTAAGTTTGTTTACTTTACCGTTTTTTAAAGCCATTATTTGTAACCTATAATCATGTATCTTGTATAGGGATTTGTTTCAAAATTAAAATGTTTAGTACCCTCAAATAATATTACTGAAAGAGGGTAGTTGTTTTTAAAATCTTCTAAGTTCTTTGGACAATTTATATGATCGTCAATTTTTAGATCGTTACCTTGTAACAAACAAAGACAATCTTTCGGGATATTATCAAACCAATCGTTATTAGAAAAGTGTTCAGTTGCGGTGTTAATAATACAATTAGTCCCATCTTGAAAGATTAATTCATTAGCATCTTTAGGTCGTGAAACAAATCGCCATTCGTGACTCCAGGTATTATTAATTATATTTGCTACAGAACACGCACCCGCATCTAAATCATAACTGCGGCACCATTCTACCTTCTGCCTACCTCGAGTCTTAAGTATAAAATGAAAAAGCCCATACCATCCGCCAAGCATACTAATACGCAAGACGTCGGTATGGGCTGAAACTCGTTCTAACTCTTCAGCGGCCCAAACTTTGCTTTCAACTTGACCTGCTGAAAATGCATCACTATCAATTTTTAAATTCATAGTATGCGTGAGCACCAAACGGAGGAACAATAGTATTGTTGCCGTGAATTACAAAAAATGTATCACAGTAGTTTTCATCACCCCATGATCCATAAGGATAACCGTCGGTGAACATGATAAACTTTTTAGGTTGAATGTCATGCTCTTTCATGTAATCCCAATTGCACATGAACTCAGTACCACCGCCACCTGTGATTTCATAATCCATGATATCATCACCGTAGCCGTCAAAGTCTTTTTCATTATAGACTTGAGTATCAAAACACCAAAGTTTAATCTTGTAGTCTTTGTATTCGTCCATAATACCTTTGACTTCTGAGATAAAGTCTTTGGCTTGGTCGTCGCCGATAGAACCACTCATGTCAATACCAACACAAATGTCAATGGTCTCATCATAGTTAGTACCAGGAAGGATGGCACTCATATGCCAAGCCTTGCGGTTAGGACGCATAAAGGTATAGTCATTCTTAATAGTGCTTTGGATTTGTTGGCGCAGGATTTCACGCCAATTCATCTTGGGCTCAGTAAGTTCCTTAATCATACGCTGGATCTCAGCAGGGGTATTTCCCGCACCCGCCGCTTGAGCAGCCTGCATCATCTGCTCTTTGATCTCATCGCGGATCTTTTTAAGTTCTTCTTTGCTATATTGCGGACGCCCATCTTTGCCGTCTTTTTCCCAGTCAATGTGATCGTCTAAAAGTTGACCTAATGCGGCAAGAGATTTTTCATCTTCGTCGTTATAAATTTCGTCGTAGATTTGTTCTGTACTCTTGCCGTAGTGTTTGGCATCGTGATAGATTTTAATCTTGGGAGGTACCTCACCAATTTTGTCACGTACAAGAGTACCGTTGACAGAGTAGTCTGCGGCAGCATTCCAAATACCTCTGTCACGACCTTCTACACGAAGCATATGCTCGTAAACGTTATGCAGGATCTCGTGTGCTACCACAAATTCAATTTGTTTAATAGTAAGATCTTGAAAGAAGTCCTTACTGTAAAATAAATGACGTCCGTCTGTTGCGGCAGTCATACACCAGTCGCTGGCTTCTACAATTTTAAGACGAGTAGCCATGTTGCCAAAAAACGGATGGCGCAACAGCAGTCCAACTCGGGCTACAACAATCTTGTCAAGGATGGGATCTAATTGGCTCATAACTTGCTCCTGTTTATACAGTATATATTATAACAGGACCCGCAGGTCCTGTCAAATGATACATCTACCAAATTAACGCTTTTCGGTAGCGGCTGCAATGTACTTACCATATTTGGCATGGAAGTCATCGAAGCACTTGATCTCGTCTGGATCCAACGGCAGCTGATATTGGGTCAGCGCAAGTTTGGTACCCATAACAACCAGCTCAGTTTCGAAGTTATTCATCATAAATTCAAAGAAGCAGTTGACTTGATCATTCCAGTCTTTGGCATTCTTGTCCGAAGCATCCTTGAGCTCATAGCACAAGCTCACAGTCAAAGAGTACATGGCACTAATTTCTTTAGTGTCCATTTTCTTAACCTTGCCCTTAAGGATGTCAGTTGGGTTAGGCAGTTTGGCTGCAACCTTGCGGTGAGCCATAAACTTAATAGCCAAACCTTCACCAACAGCACCCGAAGTCAAATCAGTCAGTGTGTTTTCATCTTCATCGTCATCAAACAAGAGTTCGCTAACGAAGGTCCAAGAGCGAGGAGTAGCAAATGCCCGGCTAGCTGCCTTTGGATCAAAGTCGTACAAGTCCTTCTTAGAGAAGGTCAAGAAGCCAACAACATCTTTATGGATGCGATTGTCAACAGCCCACTGGAACCAATCTTCCCAATCAACTTTCATTTCCAAGTGAACGAAACGGTTAGCCAGCGGAGCAGGCATACGATAAGTAACACCCTTGTCAGTTTCGCGGTTACCAGCGGCAACAATGAGCACGTTGTCGGGCAGTTTATAAGTACCAACACGACGATTCAAAACTAGCTGATAAGCCGCAGCCTGTACAGCAGGAGCCGCAGAGTTCATTTCATCCATAAACAGAATGATCTTATCATGCTTGGCGGCCATTTCGGCATCGGGTAATTCGATAGGCGGTGCCCAAACCATCTTGCTTTGGTTACCATCAAAATAGGGAATACCTTTGATGTCAGTGGGTTCCCAAAGACTCAAACGAATATCAATGACATGAGCGTTAAGTTCCTCGCCCATCTGCTTGACAATGTCTGATTTACCAATGCCTGGAGGACCCCAAAGGAACAAAGGACGATTGGCTTTAAAGGCACGACGGAGACTGTTTTTTGCGCTCTTCGGGCCAACGGTACGTGAACTAATCTCGCTCATAAAAACTCCTAGTTGGATTAAAAACTGTATAGAACGTTGCTGTCTATGTGTTCTATTATAGTGCCGTTAGCTGTCGTTGTCAACTGAATTTTCGTCTATTTTGTCGTTTTGGCTACTTTGCTTGTTCATAGCTTTGATTAGTCCATATTTTCGAATGTCGTCAGAAAACAACATTAGCTCAAAACTCTTGCGTTCTGAAAATACAGTAATACTTTGGTTGGTTAAGTAATATGGACTGTCCATGGTTCTATCAAAAAATATGATAGTTTGAGGACTCAAATCAATTGGCTCAGTAAAAGGAATTTCGTAGCATTGGAGTTCAAGTTCTTGAGTTAAGAACTCAAATCCATCTTCACTTAATCTAAGTCCGCCTATGTCTTTTGAACGATGACTCTGCCACCATTTGAACAAGTGTAATTTTATATTGGCAGGATCTATTGAGCGGTCTTTTTGTTGTAGGAATATTTTGGTAAATGTTTCTTTTGAAATCATTTAATAATTTCACCGCTGGTAAGTTTAACCACTTCAAAGTCTTTGCAGTTAAACATTTGATTTAATTTTTTGGCTAAGTTATGAGCATGTCCTGGATTTGAAAAACTAACCTTTTTGTACTTAGGTCCTGGATAGCTGGTAACTGCACTAGACGATTTTAGGTTAAAAGGTTCACCCTTATAGAATACTGCCCAGATAGCGTCAGCTTCTAGTATTTGTTCACATTTATAATTTTTCTTATTAATGTGTTCTAATAGTATTTTTGGCTTGGGTCTGCTCATCTATGCGTCCTATTATCTACGCATATATTTATCAATTTGAGCCGAACCCACCCCCGTCCATACTAACTGTTACAGAAGCACCTGTACTAGATTCTAGCTTTTTAAGTATAGTATCATAGTCTTCTAGAAGCTTTGCACTAACTTCTCCTAGGCAATATGCTAGAGCTTTAGCAGTTTTAATGTCCATTTTTATCTCTCTTTGTTGTGAGAGATCAGCAGCCTTTACTTGTTGTAAAAACTGCTGTATAGGGTTAGTATTAATCGGACTTGGCATTACTCAGCACCTGTTTCATTTCTAATTCGTCTTTAAACGGACCTTTGTAGGGGTATCGTTCAATAGTAATTAGTTTAGGACAAAAGCTCTTTACCCAACCCTTATCAAATTTAATTGTATAGTAGCCTGCACAATATAGGCTTTTACTAGCAGAACTTTTGGTAAACAAAGGTAATTTGCGCTGTACATTGAACAAGGGATTGTAGGGTTTACAGCTAGTTGGGTATCCGTAGACATCTTTACTATCGTCTACTGTAATTGTAGTCTTTTCACTGACTTGAAAGAAATCCTTGCCAAATGTTTTAAGAAGTTCGTCTTTTTTGGTAAAATAAGTATCGCCTTTACTGCTACTAAGCATATACTTGTTGCCTTCTTTTTTGTGTAAAATAGCTACCTTTTCTCCATCGTCCTCTATGATCCAAAATTTTCCATCTACTACTGGTTTAGCTTTAATATTCATATCTGTCTCCATACAGTCTGGTGTCTTGTTTGGACAAGTGTCGTTGTATCTACATAACTTCATTTTACATACTTCGCTTGAAAAGGTTCAGCATACTGCTGAATATTATCTGCAATCTTTTGCATGTCGTATAAATTACAAAATTTAAGTAGCCTAATACCAACTTGGCTAATGTTTTTAGGTTCAGAAATAGCAATATTGATTGTATTATAAATTTCTTGTTTAATGTTATCTGGCTGAGCTTTAAGGTCAATTAATTTAACATTTCTCTCGTAATCATCTAGTACGCGATGTTCTTTACCTTCATGGTCAACCCAACGCTGAAGCATGAGATTGTTCCATGAATAACCTTTCTTTGTTCGATCTTCAAAGGCTTCTTGTAAGCCAACTTTAGTCTTAGTGCCTTTGACACGTACACCTGGATAAGCACTAAACACGTTGTCTGAGCTGTCGCCACGCATACATTTTTCAAAAAGTAACCATTCTGGATTAGGCGCCCCCACTGGCTCTTTAGTTTTCTTATCTAGTACAGGCTTATCTTTTTTATCAAAGACACCCTCGTGTGTAGTAGTAGTTTCCATTACACCGTTGTATTGTTTGACATTTGGAGCAATGAGTTGGTGAAAATCGCTGTCTGTCGAAATAATAATGTGATTATCGTTAGGATGACTTTGAATGAATCCTGCAATGAGATCATCTGCTTCTAGTTGCGGATTGTGCAATACAGTACAGTTAGTTTTGTCAATGATGAAATCTTTGAACTTGTCAAAGGTTTCCCAGAACAGTTTATCTTCTTCTTGTTCACGAGCAGTCATAGCCGCACGAGTTTCTGCACGGTTAGCCTTATAGGGCTTGTAAAAGTCCTTACGCCATGAACGACCTTCGAGGCAGAACACTACGTGATTGCCGCCAAAGTCTTGCCATGCTTTTTTGATACTGTTAAATGTAATATGCAAAGCCATACCTAGCTTGGTATCTGCATCTCCTCGGATCACATGTCTAGCACGAAAGAAAGTGTTAGCAGTGTCTACAAGAATATAGTTCATGAAACCTCTGATTGGTTTTTGTTAATTGGAATTACGTTTATATAACCAGCGCCTCGACTAGCATCCATACCTTCTTCGGTTAGCATATTTCTTACAATATCTCTAAACCAACGATCTACAATTTCTTCTTCTGGATCACCGTCGAAACCATAACCGGCTTGTTTTAATTGTACTATAAAAAGATCGTTCCAGTCAAGCTCAAAAAAACCGTTTCTAACATTTTCTGGATTAACTTTGGTATCTAAAACTGCTACCCACGGTTCTCCTTTTGCAGTAGCACGTTCTTTTGGAGTCATTTTAGCTTCGGCTTCTTCTTTAAGAGCCTGTTCAGCTGACTCTTTGGCTTTAGTTACTTGTTCCTCAGCTTCAGTAATTTTTCGTTGAGTTTCGGCTAGTGCTGCCTCCATCTCATCAATACCAAATATTTTTTTAATAAAATTTTTCATATCAATACCATCCCATAGCTCTTCCAAATCCAAATACATGCAAGCAGGCAAAGTAGCAAGTCATTACCAAAGGCCATCCTGCACCGCGTCTAATAAATGCCAATATGCTAAAAACTGCACCACAGAAACTTACGGGATAAATTAAATGCATTGGCGGATGTTGTGCTGTAACACTGATCCAAGTCATAGACACAAATACACAGGCACTAGCAACGGTTTCATAATAAAAAGCACGACGATCGCTAGTGTAACTGCGAATCCAAAAGTCTTTAACTTTTTGCCATAATGTCATTAGGTACCCCATTCGTTTTTAAACAATGGCACTTGCAGTCTGTCGCTGTATCTAAGGCCATACTTCATACATGCAAGTGCAACGTTTTTGTTATTTAGACTGTAGACACTTTCAACACCACCAACTGGCATAAGATATACTTCACCAGTAAATCCTGCATCTCTATATTCCATAATAGCACGTAAGGCATCTTGAATGTCTTGTTCTGTTGCTACAACAAACTTAAGGTAAGTCCATCCTACTGATTGATAGTCAACAACAATGTCAGGCTTAATAGCTTCTTCCCACTTTTCTCCGCTTGCTGGCAGTTTAGCACTAACTGAGAACGTAATCTCTCTATCTTTCCTGTTACCCCAAAGCTCGAGACTTAATTTAAAATCTTCTGAAAGACGCTGAGTACCGTTAGTTTCAAATGTGATCTCAGTAAGGTCCTCCATAAGATCATGTTTGAGCAATGCAGGATAACTACGCTGCCAGCCTAGTAAAGGCTCACCGCCAGTAATAACTAGGTGCTCTCTCATCCATCTCTTGTACGGAAGGAGTTCGACGATGCTTTTTGCAAGGCTATCTGTTTCAACCACCGGTGAAAGGTCTTTGAACCTAGGATCCCAACTAGCATAAGAATCGCAACCGGTATGAACAAGAGGTAAATCTCTATACTGCTTAAACTCTGCAATACGATTTGCAATAAGGTTTCGTTCATTACTTAATTCTCCTCTAGGCATGCCAAAGCCGTCGCAGGTAAAGTTACAGCCAAATACACGTAAGAATACGGAAGGTACACCCATGTACCTTCCTTCACCTTGTACGCTGTAAAAAAGTTCGCTTACTTTTAATTTACTCATTGTTTTAAAATTTCCATAGTAGCAATTTTAGAGATGCGTTCTCCAAAATCTTGATCGTTAGTGATAATGTATGTTTGATGGAAGTTACGATCCTTATGACGATCATACTGTCTAAACTCTACAACCTTGCCGCCTACTGCTGAATAGATTTTAAAGTTAAGAATAGGGTCACCTCCTACGCTTTCAGAATCTTCTGACGCTATTAGTTTTCCTCTTGGAACCTTGGTGCTACATTCCTCAATTTCTTGTCCTTCAGAAGCCCATCGCCATAATATTTTTTTAAACCACTTCATTATTCATCCTTAAAATTATCACTTATGTAACTATTGATATTGTCTGCAATATCAAACCCCCAATCCCAATTGTTATTCCATGCTTCTTGCCATTCGTCAGTGTCGGGTTCTTCACTGATAAATCCTTCAATAGCATAGGCAAAAATATTGGCAAACTCGTCTGGATCTACAAATCCTTGTTCGTCTACAACATTAGGTTTACCTAGTATCTCACGTAGTAGTGTAACATCAGTACTACCATCTACGCAATCCTCAAGTTCTTCATCGTCAAGTTCGTGTACGTTTTTAATCTGCGCCATGCCATTCTTCTCCAGTGTCTACATTAGTAAGTTGAATTGGTCCATAAATCCAATGTTCTGTATCATCGTTTGACCAACCATCGCCTTCCATGCCTTCGTACCAATCTTCATCCCAAAGTGCTTGGATACGTGCTTGTTCTTCTTCAGGAATGTCGTCTGGAAATGTCCATTCTACCCATGATCCATCAATCATGTCTTCCATTTCCCAATCGTAGTCAGTACTCATTACATCGTAACCATCAGGATTGTCTAAATCGATATCAGGGCGCTCGTCGCTTTCGCAAGTCCAAGTACCCCAACGAAAGCCTTCGTCTTTGGTTACTGTAATGCCGTCTTTGGTCCAGAACTGTCGCTCTACAGCATTTTTCTTATGATAGTTGGTGATTTTCCAAACAGCCATTACTTTTTCCTTGTACGCTTTACAGGTGCTTTAACTTCGGCGGTTTCGCAGTTCATTCTACTTTCATATGAAGCAATGGCTTCGCGAACATCACGCTGTAGAGCTTCCCAGTCGGTGACTAGTTCAACTCTACCGTCTTCATATTCTGTGCGTGTACTATGACTACCAACAGTGACTTTAGGCCATGTTTCTGTTTCTACTTCTTTCTTTTTTCTAGTTGCCATGTTATCTCCTTAACGTGGGGCAAATTCTTGTTGTAGCTTAATATTGTCAAAGAATTCTTTCTTTGTGCCTGCATCATCTTTGAACGCACCTTTTAATACTGTAGTTTGCGTTAATGAACTATGTGCCATAATACCTCGATTCTCACAGCAGCCATGTACTGCTTGAATGTAAACTCCTAGGTCTTTGGCTCCTGTAGCCTTTTCAATTTCCCTAGCAATATCATTACAAAGTTCCTCCTGGAGAGTACCTCTGCGGGCACACCATTGTGCGATTCTTGTGTACTTTGATAGTCCAATAAGTTTTTCAGCAGCCAGAATGCCAATATAAGCAACGCCAGTAACGGGTTGGTGATGATGACTACACATACTCCTAAGCTCACTGCGAACAACCAGCATACCTTCGTAACGGTCCGCCGAATCATTTGGAAAACATGTTGCGTCTGGTGCTGGGTCATATCTACCTGCCATTATTTCGTTAAAATACATTTTGGCCAGCCTACGTGCTGTGCCTTTACTATTAGGATCGTTTTCACGATCAATTAGCAACCGATCAAGCACTAATTCAAATGCTTCTGTTGCCTCGTTAATTAAGTGTTCTTTATCACTTTCGTGAAGATAATCACTGATATTATCTCCAGCCCAGAAACGTTTGTTTTCACGTTTCATTTTTGTACGAAGCACATCACTAAGATATGCTTCTTGGTATCCGCCATCGCCTGCCATTGCATCTAGGCCTGTTTCTTTTTTATTTGTCAATTCTTGTTCTCCGAGTTATTGTCGAGGATGACATTATATATTACATGATTATTTAGGTTTTTGCAACCTAAATAGAGTATTTTTCTTTATTGCGGACTTCAATACGTTCAATTGTACGCCCAACTTGCTGGCATATTTTACCAAAGCATTAGTGTCTTTAGGAAAACACATACCGCCAAATCCATATTGACCATCTGGACCAGGTACTTGTAAATGACTAGATCCAATACGTTTTTCTACCATAACAGATTGTACAACATCCCGCCATTCATAACCGTGTGCTCTTGCCAGTTCTTCCATTTCGTTCATAAACACTACTTTAGTAGCTAAGAATGAATTAATAATATATTTGGATAGAGCAGCTTCACCAATAGTAGTGTACCTAATGTTGTTTAATTGTTGCACACCTCTAAGTATGCGTTCTGCTTCTCTTTGATAAGCTAGAACTTGTCCTCCAATTATAGCAGTATCTTGATTGAAAAAATCATGTATAGGATTGGCAGCAGTTAAAAATTCAGGAACATGTACTAAGTTAGGATAAACTGTTTGCATTCGTTCGTAGAATGCAGGCGGCGCAGTTGTTTTACTGATAATAACATTTTTAAAATCTCGTAAAAGATATAATACTGCATTTAATATACTAGTATCGCATTCACCGTTTTCTTTACTTGGACTTGGAACACAAACAAATACAGCTTCGCAGCCTTTTAAATCTGCATAGGTACCTGTACTTTTTGCAGGATCAACATCTATACAAATTACATTGAAATTTCTTTCATTGTAGCAAGTAGCTATAGCACTGCCAACATAGCCAGCACCAACTACTGCAATTTTAGGCATACCAAACATATTCAATTGATTCATTCTTCGTAATATTCGTACTTGCCTGCTGCATAATTCCAGTGCCTACTATCATAAAATGTAAAATTAACACAGTACCCTAGCAAACCAAATTCAATGTTAAGTCCTGAATGACTTTGTCTTGCAGTTAGGTCAAATCGAAATGATAATAGACTACTATCTTTATAAAATTCTAGTTCTATGAATTTATGTTCAAACGGTGTATTAAAAGTACGGTTCCACAAGTTAACAAATTTTTGACTAAAAGGATTTCTGATTAAAAAATGTAATGTAATCATGTCAATGGTCCTGGGGAATTTTGCCTGAACCTCTGTCTACAAGCTTCTTTTACATCTTGCGGAATATCTGGATGCCATTCTGCCATGCCGCAGTCATACAATCTTACACGCTCTTCAGGCATTGGAATTAATGATAAAATAATCATCCAACATATAGTAGCAATAATAGCACCAATAGCGTATTTCATAATCGTTCACTTAGTAATATTCTGCAAAGTTGTTCGTCTTTTTTTGATTTAAATTCAAAAATCATATTGTCTAGATGCGGTCTGTATAAAAATCTATGTCCAGGCAAACCAAACACTTCTAAAACCATAGCGCAAGTTTCATTCCACCATATAGTATCTTGTTCACTATGCCATGGAATAACAACATCGTACGGGAATGTTTTATCTATCGTCGTCAAAGTCAACTCTCTCGTGATCTTCAATCCATTGCAGTTTAGTTAAGCGAGCAATTTCATCTTTAAGCATGAGCTTACGTTTTTTCATTTCTGAAATTTGCTCATCGGTATAATTACCTTCGGTAATTTGCTTGTCTAATACACGATGACTTTCTTCAAGTGTTTGAATTCTGCTTCTGTACACGATAGTTTCCTTTCTCTGGAATAACATGACGCACTCCTCCCCGAGGATCAGCCATATCGCCTGTGCGTCTAGGAATCATATGAATATGCGGATACATTACGGTTTGACCCGCAGCTTCGCCGACATTTTGTCCGACATTAAAAGCCTCCCAACTTTCTGCTTGTACTCCATCGTAGCCCCATTTGTAGGCTGCTTTGTAGCACTCCATGATGTTGTGAAACTTTTCTTGGGTAGGCACAAATAACAAATGCCCTTGGGTAACTGGATAAGCATCTCTGAAGATCCAGAAGTCTGCGGCTCGGAATTCAATTTCTGTCCACGGTGCTCTTTTTTCATCTAATGCCCTTTCTAAGTCATTCATTTGCGCCAAAACTCCTCCCAAGGATAAACAAGCCAACAATCTTCTTCTGCCTTGTTTACTTCCCAAGCATGGTAATCTACGCTTTCTGCACTGGCAAGATTATTCGTTAGTGTAGCAAATCTTACATTGTTGCCCCAAACATGCTCCCAATCCGGATCGTTGGGTAAGCAACTGCTCGGCCAGTCTTTTTTAATCCATGCAATAGTAGCACCACTGTCGTTAATATCGTCGACAATTAAAATATTTTTGTAAGGAGATTCGGGCATTTCTAATAGACTTGATGCAGCATCTAACACAGCGCCAATGTCATTTTCATCTTCAACATGAATTTCTTGTTTAGGATAACCAAATGCATCTTCAGCCATTCCGCAATCGCTTACACATTCTCCGCCGTCTCTTAGACTAACTTCTAATGGACGCATAGGCACGCCTAAGTACTGACTGAGCATGACAGCGGGAATCGCACCGCCTCTAGTAATGCCAACTATGTAGTGAGGGAGCCATTGATCTTTTTGTAGTTGTCTAGCAATGTCTACAACGGCACCTTCAATTTGACGCCATGAGTAATAGATTTTTTTCATTTTACTAACGCTTCGGCTAAATTACGCAATTCTTCTGCATCCATAAAAAACTCGTATGTTGATTCATTATCAATATTACCGTCTCGGTCTTTTGTGCCTTGAATAAAATGTACAGCATATAATCCTTTAGGACTAATGCTTTCCCATTTTTTAAGTCGTAATTGAAATCCCGGACCGTCTTTAATAATTACTTCAGTCATTGCCTTCTCCTTTAATTGATTCCCACATTCTTGCTTTTGAAAGTTCTTTGATATATTCGTCGTAGAGTTTTTTTAGTTTAGGATACTTCTTTTCTAGTTTAACATCTCTTTCAGGAATCATCAAGACTTTTTCAATTGTTTTTAGCCGTTCTTCTAAATCAATGCCGTTGTGTATAATTTTACCTTTAACTTCTAAACTAGAAGGATCGTTGCTGACGATCAATGGACTACTAACAGTAGTATTGGTCCAGCTAGTGCCATTTATACCATTAGATGTTAAAAACGTTCCGGCCGTACCGGTTGGGGAGCTAATTTGATATGTTGGTAGATTTACGCCAGTTAAAGTATTCGCCATGTTGAATCCATTTATCTTTTACTAAGAATCCCCATTCTCGACGATGAGGACCTGGCATAAACAAAGTCCAACAATCTACACCGGGATCTAGTTCAATTCTGTGATAGCTATTAGCACCACAGGTACGGAAACTGCCTGGACCTCGCCATTTGGCAATTTCTCCTATCTTTTTACCTTCTTCGTTAAATTGCGGAATCCATTCCCAATATCCGCCTTTAAGGATAAGGGTAGCATAAGGCCATGGATGATCATGAACATCATCTGGATCTGACTTAAGAAATTTATGTAAAAATACATTAAACGGAAAGCGTGTACGATCTTTTAAAAAGATATAATATCTTTCAAGATAAGGCTCGTTATCTAAACGATCAAGAATGATACGTTTACGTCCTGTGCGTTCTAGCAAATTAAAAAATTTATTTTTTAGGAACTGGATTATCATAGTCGTCCTTTACCATTTCGTATACCAATTTGAAATTTTCAAAGGCAATTTTTAAACCTGGATATTTTTCACACATGTCTTCTACTCTACTCCATGCTGGAAAACTGTCTTTCCATTCCTCTGGTAATTGAAAAGTAAAACTGCTAGCATCTAAACCGGTTAATGTTATTGTATCACTGCTACTTAGTGTTGAAATAGTGTAAGTGCCTGCGCCAGCAGCACCAGTTACTCCCTGACTTAATGTAATTGTACTTCCACTGTCAGTGTATGAATAGGTTGGGCTATTGTATGAATATGAGACATCGCTCATATTTGCACCAGTGCCACTTAAATCAATGGTGCATTCTTTTATTAAGGTTTCTATATCTTTGGCTTCAAAACCGTGATATGAGTTCTTTGGCTGAGAAGAATCGCTCATGTAAGTCCTCCGTTTGTTTGCGTAGCATAGGAAGTCTAGTGCGATAGTTCTCCATATGCTCTATAATAGTTTTTGCAACATAAGGTCTGTGTGTTTGATATGATTCCCAGCTTTCTGTCCATTCACTAGGATACTTAAAAGTATCATAATACATTTCTGTATAACTGAGTCTATCAGGAACCATAGGTATAGCATCTACAATGGCACCTTCGTAACAACTGATACCTAGAGTTTCTTGTAGATTAGCACTAAACACTAGTTTAGCTTCACCTAACAAGTTATGATATTCATTCTTAGTTAGTTGTTGATCTTGGCATACTACAAATTCATACTGAGGTAAGTAGTGTTTGAGATCTCTAAAAATCTCAACTTGTTTTTCTGGTGCTATACGGTGTGGGAAAAGTATTAGATCACGCTTAGGCATACCTTTATACGGAGTAAGTGTTACATCCATATACTCCATAGGCCATCCTGTTCGTACAATCTTATTGGTTTCTAATAGATCTTTAACATCTTCTTCTAACCAAGGATTTTCTCCAGGGTATCCATCTTCTAACAAGTTTTTAATAAACATGTCAATATGGAAGTTGGTAGCAAAGTAATTATAATCTATAGAATGAAAGAAACTTTTCTCAGCATGCCTTACCCATTTAGCACGACCAATTAGTCTTCCTAGAAAATCTTGCGGGTCGTAACTGCCAGCATGCCATAGAGCGTGAATCTTGACAGGAATACCAAGAAGCTCGCTCATGTATTTTAAGTTTATGATACCAGGATGCCAAGCATCAGTAAACAAAAAATGATCGCCAGGCTTAACTGCTCCGGATGTAAATAGACGGCTAAATTCCTCAACTTGCCGAGACTTGTAAATATTAGTCCCGCCAAAATTGAGAAAGGCACCAGGAGTAGTGGCACGAGGAATATCTTCAGGACCAGAGATAACTTGAACCTGATGTCCTGCCCTTTTAAGAATTTTGGGTACATGTTCTTTCCATTGTGCTGTGTAGCGTGTTTCTACAGCCTCTAGATCAACGATATAGATCATTGATGGCGATTCCTGTGATTGCCGCTACGGTTATACTCGCGATTGCCATTCCACTCGCCGCGAGGTCTACGAGGACGAGTACTTTGAAAGTATCTATTCCAAATGTCACTCTGTCTGTTGTACAAATTGGCTTCGTTAAAGTCGCACATTTCAAAGCGACAGAAATCTCTAAAAGCGTCAAGGTCGTCAAAAATCTTGACGATGTCCGGACGAGACTCAAAATAAGAAACACCTTTGTAATTATTAGCCATAATAGCTTTTCCTTTAAAACTTAATAAAAGAACCGTTTTCTCCATCTTCACTTACTTCAATCCAAATCTCACGATTAGGATACTTTGCTGTGATTTCAGCATGGAGGTCTTCTGAAATCATTTCGCAAGATTTAAAATTTAATTCTAGTGTGCCTTGATTATATAGCTTTTCTAACCAACGCTTAAACTGAATAAACTCAATATCACGATCATCGTGAAAAACTTCAATGTAGACTTTAAAATGGAAGATGTGACGATGCGGAGTACCGAGGAAGCTAACGTCATATTCGTCTCCTGTTTTAAGTTTAGGATCAGTTGCAGCCGCTGGATACATGTGAATACCTTCTTTACGAAAGGTAACCCAAATCATCTTTTTAGGGCGAACATCTTGTTTAATAATCATGTAATTATCTCGTCGTTTTTATATTGTGACCAGTCTGTAAACTTACTACGATCCATTAGTGTATGCAGACTGTGAGACCATACACCTGGATTAGTTGCCTTAAAATCTCGATCATCGATTTTAAGCATTGTATTATAATTCCAAAGTTTTATATAAGGAATTGGAACTCTTATCTGAGGAATAAAATTATCACGCTCGCAATATCCGCTTTCGTGAAATTCTTCTACTTGATTAATAGGGATATCTAAACTACACAGATAATCTTTATCTAAAAAATAAAAGATCATTTGTTCCCATAATTTGTGTTCTTCCGGAGTTTGCGGATTGAAACTATGGTTAGCACCAAAAAAGATATGCTTTATATGTTTAGATTTATCACTGTACGAGTTTTCTTCGTTAAGGATATGTTCAATAACTTGTTCATGTTGAATGTCAGTGACGAATAAAGTACGCATACCGTATGCTGGTGTGTGCTCAACTTCGTTACCAATAAAGAAATTTATGTTATCGGCAGTGCCCGATATATAATCACGATTCATTTTTAGTTTGCTCGTATTGTTTGAATAGGCGTGTCACAGGCTCCATGCGTTCTTGAAACACATCTGGAGCGGCTTCTGCGGCACGTTGAAGGTCCCAAGTTCCTGGGTAGTGCCTAAGACATCCACTGGCACGTTGTCTAATAATTTTAGGTACTCTAGGAGTAACTGTGCGATCACAAAGATCTTTTAACAGTTGTTCAGCCATTTTAACTGCACGATACCGTTCGTCGGGTAGTGTCATTCTTTTACCTGTAATTCGAGCTGGTCTAATTTGGATTCTTCCTCGTCGGTGAATTCATCACCGTGTTCAGATTGTACAGTCTCTGACTCTACTTCGTCAAATAGATTGGCAAACATAGTTGAAGCATTTACAGTTTTCTTACCAGTAGCACCTCTAGTACCAATAATACTCATCCAAAAGCGACTGTATTCTTCAACAACGGCATCAGCAGTACCCCTATCACTAGTAGCAAAGATAGCTTCAACAATATCTTTAAAGAATAGTCTATCAAAACGTTCTTGTACTAGCATAGCTGGAATTTTGCCAGCATCGTATTCTTGGTTGGCACGTTGTACAGCATTAATGTGACTCCAAACATTATGACCCATTTGAATAGCATAGCTAAAACTATCCCAACTAGTACGTCCTTCTTTACCAATCTTATTTAGGTCGCCTGGCGCATAGATACAAATATCTTTCATTAGGCATTGATCAATGACGGGACTTGATTCAAAGTTTTTAAAAATGCCATCTTGTATAACAGCATCTTTGAACAGTCTAGTATCTGTAGCATATTTTTTATCATCTGCACTAGGTACCATTCGATAAACCCATTTAGTGCGATCTTCAGTTTCTGTTTGAATATAAATCTGTCCGTTAGCAGTTGCTAAGAACGGACTAGCACAGTCAAAGCTAATAGTAAAGTTTGGATTGTGATATTTACGAACTGCACGTTGTACATCTGTAAGTAAAGTAGCCCATTCTAATTTACTAGTTCCTAAGAAGTGCATCCAATCGTGTTTGCCAGTTTCTAATAGGCCGTCAAAACGCAGAGCTACAAGACGTTTTAGCACAAGGTGAATATCGCACATATTTTGACCGCCCATAGCCCAGCCATTGAAGTGATTGCTATACTGTTTTGGATCACAATAATGTTTCATACGTTGATACCAGTCTTCTGCATCAGTATGATTTTCACCCTGTAGTACATTTAAGAACTTACAGTTACCGTTACGATTCTTAATAAAGTAATCGTTATTAATATAAGTTCCTTGAACTGCTTCTGCGTAGGTAGTAATACCTGTAGCTTTTTGTCCCGCCGGAGATCTAGCTACCCAAGCCGGGATATCTAGAATCATGCCGTAGTCCATTAGACTGTCCATCCATGCCAGCACTTGACTACGTTTCTTTTGTGCTTTAGGACAATTAGGATCTTTCCAGTCAGCTTCCCACACACCCTTACCAATCTGGAATCCGCCTGAGTCACCTAGAACCCAACTAGTTGAACGATTGCGATTACGGAACATGTCTTCGCTTTCGTCTTGCTTGTTAAGGTCTAAGTTAGCATGTCCAGCTGAATACAAGCACCAGTTATAATAAAATAAGCCTTTATCTGGTTCTAGGTAATTAAGGCTTTCTACACCATTAGTAAAGCTAGTAGGAATACGAGCCGGATCTACATAATTTCCATAGCGTTGTTTTCCTATGAATGTAGCATAGAAACCTGACGTTGCTGGCAAAAACACAGCATAGTCATTTTGTGTTGCGGTTAAATCACGATTCATTAGTTCTTATCCAAATTTCGTAGTACGGATCGTAAATCCATCCTGTAGGCGGATTTAAAGGGTCAAATCTTTCAGGGTGACTTAGGGGATCCGGTTTAGGCTTATATCGTTTTTCATAGTCGGCTAATATCCGTTCTCTTACAGCACCGTCTTTATACTGATGTGCATAAACACCTTCTATAAGATGATCGTAGGTTGTTTCACCTGTAAAGATCTTTTTTAACATTTCTATCATTCTACTTTGTCCAATTCTGGTTTGTAAAACAATTTGGCCAATGGAACAGCAAGTATAGTACTGATCAGACTCATTATAACTACTGCGGCAAACATATTAGTACTAATAATACCTGCACCTAACAACATAGTTACTAAGAAAATTTCCATTAGTCCTTTAGTTTGTAATAGTGCTGTTTTGAAACAAACAACTCTTAGACCTTGATCTCTGTAAGCTAACCATACACCTACAAACTTAGTTACTACTGCAATTACAAACATACCTAATGCGGCAAGTACAATTGTTTGAAAATCCAACGTCCAAGAAGTTCTTAAACCTGTCCAAATAAAGAATACAGGCATCAACCAGTACATCTGTTGGAACTCCATGCCTTCATTCCATTTTGTAGTTTTTCTCGGTGTAATCATACCTGCAAAAAACGCACCTAAAACAAAGTGTAATCCTGCCCAATAGCTAAATGCAGCCATAAATAACACCAAGGCAACAGTTAGACTAGGCCAAGCACTTTCACCTGCAAGATCTAAAATCTTTGGCCATACATACCATAACACGGCAAATACTGCAAAGAATATAGCAGAGTTAACAGCATACTTACCAATGCTGACAAACAATGCAACAGTTAACCATAAAATTAAATCATCAAAGGTAACTAGCCCTAGCAATTTTTTACTGGTATGTGTACCCCAAATACCTAATGCTTTACAAGTAACAACTAGCATAGGCATAGCAGTAATACAGGTAGCTACCCCCATTGTCCAAGCAAACTTCCAAAACGGAACATCTGGACTATGCCAAACTTCGTTGTTAAAGAATATACTAAATGCAATGCCAGCTAATACAATAGGAATTAGAATAACCTGAAAGGCCTGACGCCAAATATCAGACCCTTCTCGTTCTATAATTTCTTTTGGTTTAAGTTCAATGCCTGCAATAAAAGCAAAGATTGAGATTGCTAAAATTTGTATAGCATCTAGACCAAATCTAATGGGCTGTGTAAAAACAGTTGTCCATAGTTCGGGCCAACTAGAACCTAAAGCACTAGGACCAAAACAAATACCAAAGGCAATCTGAGCCATAGGTAATGGAATATATTTTTCTAATCTAGTTAGCTTTAGAACCAACCATGGCACAAAGACCATGGCTGCAATAATAAACAGTAAATTTGCCATTATTTGCTTTGTGCTGGTAAGATGTAGTTATATTCAGCCATACCGCTATCTACTGTGATCATCATAGCACCAGCATCTGCAATCTTCATGGTCTTGTCACCGTCAAGATTAAGAATACTCATAACTTGCCCAACAGGCCAAGCCCATGTTTGTTTGAGTTTGCCTTTGACTTCTGGTTGGAATACAAAGTTACCTGCGTGTGTTGAAGCATCACCAAAGGCAAACACCAAGTTACCATCTTCAGTTTTTACCTGAAAGTTGTTTTCTTCTGAATGTGCTGCCGCCTGTAATTTTAATCTAGTCACTGCGGCCACGCTAGGTTCAAAGTCTACGTCCCAGCTAGCACCTTTGAATTTTACAGTCTTTAATTTTTCATTGATAATTTCTGTATTCATAAAACGATAGTCGTTGACAAAGTCGCCTGACTCGTTTTCAAAGTGTAGACTAGTGGGAATGTCTGCACCGTTTCTTGTTGAAACAACAACATCAATCTTGGCCTTTTCCTTGTATTCAGGATTTTTTAAATGCAAGTTTAGTTTGTCTAAGTTTGGCATACCAAAGACAGCATTTTTAAATTCCTTAACTGGAGTTTTAGTCTTAGCAGTTAAGATAACTGAACGATCTTCAGCCATGCTTTCGATAGTAGTTGACTCTGGCTCTCCAGAGATTTTAATCAATGGCAAGAAGCCAAGACTGTGCGTATGTGCTACAATATCTGTCAAAATGTCTTTCATAATATTTCCTTTATAATAGTATATAGATTTTTTTATCAGAAGTCAAATAATTTATTAAAAGTATTTGTCTGTTCTGTACTGCGAATGTCCCATTTTAGTACACCAATTAGGTTATCTAATTTGTTGTCAATAATGGTAGCTTCCATTTCGTCGTGATCAAATGGTAGTTCTTTGAACCACTTAGGCAAGCGTAGTTCGTCAACTGGATAAGCCACTGATGTAAATGCTAAGGGGTTGTCTTTGAGCTTGCACACAATGACCTTGGCACCGTCAGTAATACCCATTGAGTATTTGTCCTCATACATGCGTTTGAGCGTGTTCCAGTTGATACTGGCTCTAACATGCCCTGGCATGTTGGCTTTGCCTGCCTTTTCTTCTTTGCGTTGATACTCTGTGATGTTATTGGCACGTTTTGGACTACCTTTTTCCCAACCGGGTCTAGCCTTAAATTCAGTTCTAAATTCTGTAATCATATCTAGAACTTCTTCTTCGCTGGCACCTGTTAGTACACGTTCAAGTACATCGCTCAAAAAGTTTTGAATAAATTCTGGAGTATCAGATCTCTTAAGATCTAAACCCATAGCTTTAATCTTGCCAGGCTTTCCGTCTATGTCTGTGCGTTTGCCTTCTTTGTCATAGTAAAGAACAGCATAACGCTTTTTAGTAATAAACAGTCCTTTGCTAGCCACAATCTCACGTCCTGCCTTAATGACTTCGCCGCGTGACTTAGGACAATGAAAAGCATCTAACATAAATTGAGGAAATGTTGAATTCACTTCACTGGCAATTTGATCATATAGCTGTGTTACAGTTTCTTTAGTCCAGGGGATGGTACCTTTTTCAATATCACGCTGTAGTGTTTTATATGCACTAAAGTAACAGCTATCTGTGTCACCATAGATAATAGACTTGCCTCTATAGTCATAATCACCAGTGATGATTTCATTGACCTTTGATGCCATATGTTTAACAATCTGTCGACCAGTTAAGGTTGTTGACTGTCCAATACGTTTGTCAAAGAATCTGCATCCAGGATTAAGAATAGCACCGTATAAACTGTTCAAGTTAATCTTTTTAACCAACTGTCGTTTATCCCAGTATTCTTCTTCAATCTTGTTGCCTGCGGCAATTGACTCTTTTAGTTTGGCCTGCATTTCTTTACGTTCAGCATACCAACGTTTTAACAAGCCAGGAATAATACCTTCTTTGTCATATGTAAAGATTGTACCGTTAGCTGACAATACAAAATGTTGATTACTTTCAAATATCAACTTGTATACTTCGGCAGCACTGAGAATGTCTACGTTCCCGTCTTGCCAGTCAATGGTAATTTCTGTGCCAATTTCTTGACTCATCACAGAAGTATATTCCAAGCTGCCAAACATGCCTTCCCAGGCAGCGGCAAACGATTTGCCTTTGGCGATTTGTTCTTCAATGTAGGCATTGGTAGCAGTAGGGCGTAATTGTCCAACAATAGTTTCTGGACCCATGTTAAGTGCTCTAATAGCTGAAGGATAAAGACTGTTAATGTCTAATGATCCAATCCAGTCTTGCAAGCCTTCTTTAGGATAGGCCACATACGCACCTGCGGCTCCTGCATCTTCTCTGTCATCCATCTTAGGACGATTAGGTACTTGCATACCTCTACGATGACATTCATTAATAATGGCCTGTTCTGTAACTGCCACAGCACCCATGGTAGTCTGTAGTAGCACAGTACAGTCATGTGCTAGTTTGTTGGCTAGATCCAGGAACTTGAGTTTCTGGTCGAGCTTGTTGAGTAGCGCACAGTCTTGTCTGTTGTACTCGACGAACTTGCGGAAATCGTTGTTGTAGAGCTGATCCAGTGTACCTTCGTATACTGTTTTTCTCTCTCCAATTTCCATTTCTCCGATTGCATCCAAACGATAGGTATGTCTTTCTTCATAAGTATACTTTCTGTATAGTTCAAGATAGTCCATGTGTACACGACCTACAAGATCATAGGTCGTTGCTGTTTTACCAAATTTCTCGTACTCACGTTTCTTTGGATACAAATCAAACAAACAAAATCTACGAGTATCGTCTTTACTTAGTACCTTGGTTACACGATTGACAGTATAGGGAATATCATAACCTTCTGAATTCCAACCACTAAGTACATCAGCGTCTTCAATCAAGTTAAGAAACGTATCCAGCATGTCTGCTTCGTTGTCAAAGATATGCGTGTTAGGAAAATCTTTGACCAGTTCTTTGGCCTGCTCAATGGTTACGCCTTTAGGCGGCACAGCTAGACATACTAGCGTATCTAACCATTGTAAATGTACTGAAATAGCAGTAATAGGCATGAACGCATCATCTGGACTTGCATAGCCTCTCTCTGGATCAAAATCTACTTCAATATCGAAAAATGCTGTGTGCAGTTTCGGTGATTCTGCGTTTAGGTAGTTTTCACTGAGTACTACAAATATTGGATTGATATCGGCTTCGTATAATTTCTTATTTGAGTTAATGGATAACTCTTTACGGAAGTCTTTTGAGTTTTTACATACTACCCTGTTTAAGGGCTCGCCGTAAATTGATTGATATTTTCCTCTAGGGTCTGCATAGTAAAATGTATACCTAGCTGGAAACTCTTTAAATTGTCTTTTGCCTTCTGCGGTTCTTTCCACTATCTTAATGATATCAGAATCACGCTGAAAGTAAGCGTCTACATACATTAATTTTTTCTCCCATGCAATTTTAGGCTTGCAAATACCTGCGGTGCGGTTTATGGCCTCGCCTGCCTTCTATTATATACTTATCAATCTCACAAGAGCAACCGTATCGATAGCGACTAACAACATATAATTAGCCACCATGCCGGTGCTTCTGCGTGTCCAAGCCGCCCAACAAAATATAGCGCATTGTGTTATAAACAATGGATATAAAATTAAAAATGGCGGAGTTGGTACAGTCAGCGCCATGGTAATTGAGCAGGCTATACTCATAGCCCATGCAGAAATTTCGAGAACGAATCTTAATGGCCATTCTCGAAAGTCCTTGCGAGCCCATTCATAAATTCCTGTGACTGTGTTTGTTATTTGATCCATTTAGTCCTTAGGTAGTCGGTTAGTGACGCCTAAAATCATTTCAATTTCATTCCAATCATTTTCATGATCTTTCCAATTGTCCTTATGGGCAATAGTAATAGCTTTGTTAATAATACTTGGTTTGATTTCCAGTTCTTCAGCTACTGCTTTAACAGTTTCTTTAAGACCTTCTTTGAGATCTTCAATTTCACGAAGCACAGTTGATCCTTCGTTGATAAGGCGTTCAAGTTTGGCCTTTTCTTCAGGCCCGTACATACGAGTAGACATATTAGTTCCTTTGCGGTGATGAGTTTAAAGAAAAATTTCCTGATACACTAATTCGATATTCGTCAGATGAGAAGAATGGGTATACACAATGAGTTAAACTAGCGGGAAAAATTATTAGTGTATTTTCAAAAGTTTTATCTGCTGGAATTAGACAAGGTCTTATTTTTCCTGTAGATACATTATACTGAAATTCAAAGTGACCTGCGGACGGATTTCCTGAAAGTCTTCCAGAATCTAATTCTAATTCGTCTTCAATTTTATAAGGTATTTGTAACCATAATACAAAAGAATAAATTCCAGAATGATCGTGTAATGGATTGAACTCGCCTTTAGCTTGAAAATTAACCCAAGTTTCTTGTAAGAATACCGGTAAGTGATTACTTAATAGCTTAATGCTATTTGTATATCTAAAGTGAGAATCGTAATCGTTTAGGAACGGAAATATTAATTGTTCGAGATATTGTTTTGATTTAATTAACCTAAATTCTTTTTTGATATTCCCAGCTAGTCCGTAATTGGCAGGTTCGGCTTTTGTAAAGTCTTTTTCAATTTCTCTTACTTCGTTTAAAATTGGTTTAACCTGTTCGTCATTCAGCTTGATAGACAGGTATCCATAATTTGGAAAATGGTGTATATAAACGTCTTGCATAAGTATGAATTATAGATGAATAGTTGTATAAAGTCAACAATATAATGTATAGTTATCTGCCAAACGAGTTGACCAAAATATTTTCTAATAGTATAATAGCAATATTGTCAACTACTTTGATATAACCATGAAAAAGTTTTTATTTGGACTTATGTTAGTTGGATCTAATTTGGCATTGGCTACTAGTTGGGATGATCCCCTTAAACCGTTTGATGCAAGTAAAAATCAAACTAAAAAAGTTGAGTTAACTTGGTTAACTGTTGATAATCCTGCTCAGACCTGTGAAGCGGAAGCTAAACGTAGATTTCGTGATTTCAAAGGCTATGGATATGCTCCAGATGCTTGTGCATTTTGGGATGAGAGTTTTAAGACTTGTACAGTAATTACTAAAAAGCGTCCTAGTATGCATGACTTAGGACATGAGGTCAGACATTGTTTTCAAGGACACTGGCATTAAAAAACCGCCCTAGGGCGGTTTTTTGTTATTGAGGTTGTGCTATTTGTCCAGCATCTGGTCGAAGTTTTAAGTGACGATCGATTAGAGCATCTAATTCACTGTTTTGACCTTTGAGTTTGGCCATATCGGCGGCCAATAGTGCTAGTTCTTCTTCCTCTTTAGGAGTTAATCCTGCCGCAGGAGCCGCTGGTTTAGCTGGCGGCTTACCTGATGTTGCAGGCTTCGCTGGAGGCTTACCAGCTGTAGGATCAGGTGTTGCTGGCGTCATAGCATTTGTAGCAGCTATGCCACCTGCCGCTAACGCGGCACCTGCACCTACTTTGGCACCAGTATTTAATGCTGCACCTGTTTTAGCACCAGCACTAGAAACTTTATTAACAACTTGACCTTTATTAGCACCACGGCTAGCTACTCCGGCTACCTTGGCATATTCTGGATTTGTAAATCCAGTTTTTGCGGCACTACCAAAATTCTTAACACCTTGCCAAGCACCTTTAGCTAGATCAGCAATGCCTTCGTCTGCTACTTGTGGCTGTGCAGGGGCTTGTTCTAATTGAGCAAGACGGCTCATTAGTTCTGCAATTTTTTGTGATTCACTCATTTTATTTTCCTCGTTATCTTCTGCCATTTTTACATCTGGAAATTGTTTCATAGCCATTTGTGTTTGCGGTCCCATCTTTCCGTCTGCTGTAATTTTAGCACCTTTGGCAATTAATTGTTGTTGTAGTGCAAATACTTTTGGATTTCCGCCTGGCGGAACTTGTGGTGTAGGTGCTGTTGCTTGTGCAGGTTGAGCTGCTTTGTCTTTAGCAGCCGCTGCTGCCTGTTCTTCTTCATCTGGAAAGTAGCTACCTGTCCTCGCTTTATCTCGCATGGCATTTAATCCAGCTGATCCTAAACCACCAACTAAACCGCCTACTCCGGGTATAAGACTAGCTGCCGCGCCAACTCCAGATATAGCTGCTCCTGCATAGTCACCTTTTTTATATCGACTGTATGCATCTTGAGCACCTAAAGCTGCACCAACTCCGGGAATAATATATCTTCCAATGCCTTTACTAGCAGCTTGAGCAGCCGGCGCTGCGGCCGCAGCCGTAGCTTCAGTGAGAACCTCTTGAGATTCTATGTCTCGAATTTTATTAAGAGATTCTAAAACTATACGATCCATTACATGCCTCTAATCAATGCTAGGACTTGATCGTCTCGTAATTTAGCTATACTTTCTTGTTGCTGTTCTGCTCCAGCACCTAATGAATTAATTGTGCCTCCACCTACATCTTGATTAGGTTCGCCTGTAATTGTTGCTGGATCATTTGGCTTAGTTGCCGGAGGCTTACCCGATGTTGGAGGTTTTCCGGCTGGCTTAGCAGGAGCCGCAGCTGGTTTCTTACCAGCACCTTCTAATTTGTCTAATAATTCTTTGTAACGATTCAATACTGTTGGATTAATGCCACCTGTAGGTGCAGTAGCTTGAGGTTCTGCTGGAGGCTTACCACTTGTTCCGCCTGCATCGTCTTCTGCGCCCGGCGGCTCTTCTAGAGGTGCGTCATATATACTAGCATATTCTTCACCAGTTTCTGGATTTATTCTCATACCTGGTGATGCTTGAGGCATTGCATTAGCACCAGCAGCTTGTTGTGCTGCAACAGCAGCATCTACACCTGTAACGTCGTCTTGAGCACCAGGAGCACCTGCTGGAGGTTTACCAGCGGTTGGGGGATTTGATACTGGAACATTAGAAACTACATTGCCTCCCGACCCTGCTTGAACAGGTTTACCATCACTAGATGTTACTGGAACTTGCTGTGTTTTGCCCATCCATGGACCGTCTCTTTCTGCATCATATCCATCTGGAGGCAGTTCACCACTTGCTTGTCTAGCTCTGTAATTGGCAGCGTTTTGTTTAAAATAGTTGCTGACTTTATCAACAAACTCATCAATAGGTTCGTCGGATACATTGAATTCTTTTAACAGTTCTTGAGCAATAGCACTCTTTAGCGTCATTTCTTCAAGATCTTTATCGTGCTTTTTACGTTCTTTATCTGCTTCTTTGTCAGCAGCAACACTCTTAGAACCTTGTACACGAGTAGCAGGATGTTTCTTTCCTGATTTATCAGTCCATGTAGTGTCTGTTTTTTTAGCAGCAGGACGATCTTCGGCTTCTGTAAGAATCTTCTTACTTTCAATTTGATCCATCTTTGCTATAAGAGCTTTTAAATCCATTTTAGTATCCCCAAAATCTTATTTTATATTTATCTGTGCTCACTTTGTAGTAAGGGTAGCGAATCCTACTAACCGGCAGCAGCCGCCTGACGCCTTAGATTACCGAAAAACGGTAACGGTCCTAAGGAGTGTTTCTTTAACTTCCACCGCCTACTAATTTACCTCGTAGTCCTTTTTGACTCTTTTCTTTTGAACCTAGTACAGTACCTTTTACATCTACTTTGTCTTTGCCTTTTAACTGTCCTGCAGGTCCTTTTTTCTGAACTGATTCTTTAGGTACACAGTTTGGAACTGTACGTCCACCTTTTTTCTTTGTACCCACGGGTTTGTAACCCTTCCAGCAAGGATTGTCTTTAGGATCACGAAGACCTTCTTGGGTAGCAACATCTAGCATTACATACATTTTATCGCCAACAGCATATGCTTTGGCATTAATAACTTTGTCACTACGACCTATTCTTGGTCTAATACCGTCACCGTACACACCCATTACATTATAAGTGGATCCACCAAATTCTACAGTTCCGCCTGGCGGCCTTATATTAGTAGGTGCAGGTGTTGGTTCTGGAGGATTAGGTTTGCCTGTTAGACGATTGATACTAGGATCGGGTAATGATCCATCGGCATTAGGAGTGACTCTTTCTATTACACGTTCTGCTAATTGGCGAGCACGATCTTTGTTACGATCTGCTGCCTCTGCAATTTCTTGTTCTACTGCTTTAAAATATTTGCCAATCATACTAGGTTTAGCATCTTCAGCAACGTTTAATACAGGACTAGTTATTGTTTTTTTCTTAGCTGCTGATTGCATAGCAATAGATTCAGCTTGTGTTAAACGATTAAGAGGGCCCTTGCCCTCTACAATCTGCATAAATTTTTTCATGTCATTAGAGCCTTCCGCAGGCTTCTTCGATGAAGCACCGTCAACGGCCTGTAGAATTTTCTTCATGTCCATAGTTTTAAGCCTTTAAACGACCATCTTTCTCAGCTGACTTTAGCATGGCTACACGATCTTTATAACCAGCAATACCAGGCTTAATATCTTTAGCAGCTTTCTTTTCACCGGCTGTTGGATTCTTAACATGCTTCATTGTGGTCTTTTCTTGGTGGCTGGCTTCGTACATACTGCCGCATTCTTTTAGACCATGAACAGGACAGCTTTTACCTTTTGGTGTATGATTGCACTTTCCTTCGCCTAACGCTGCGCTTGAGTTAGCTTTTTTAAGATCTTGTTGTGTAGCTCTCATACCAGGTACTGTTGTTTTTGCAGTTGCAGAAATCCCTGATTTTTGTGGAGCACCACTTACTGCCGTTTCTTTAACTTTCTTGTCAGCAACAGCCTTTTTCATTGGCTCTTTCTTGTTGCCATCTTTGTCCATGTCTAAGAAATCTGGCTTAGCACCTTCTTCCATTTTCTTACCAAACTTTTCTCCACCTTTCATACCCCAAGTGTTACCTTTGTGTTTTGGTAGTTTAATATCGTTGGCTTTATCAGCTTTCTTTTCACTGGCAGACTTTTGTTTTACTGTGCTAGGTGCCTCACCGTGCTCATCGTCGGTATAATCTGTACGCTTGTGAACAACACCCTTGTCAGTTTTAGTTAGTTCACCTGTGCGTGTTTTTTTAGTATCGCCTACTTTGTCAAATTCTTCTTTGACTTTTTTACCAGCACGTAGTTTAGCAAAATCACTTTTTTCTAATTTGCCATCTTTGTCTGCATCTAATTTCTTCTGACCGCCCTTTAGTTCTTCTTTCATAGCAGGGTTAGTAGGTCCTGGAGTTTTAGGACTCCAACGCTTGCCTTTATTAGGACCAGATGTTACAATAGGATACTGACCATCTTTGCCTTTTGGAGGAGGAGCAGTAGCACCGTCTGGATTTTGTGGAACGGCCATATTCTCGTCTAATGCTTTTTCAGCTTTCTCTGCTTTAGCTTTGGCCTTTTTAGCCATTTCTTTAGCTTCAACTAACTTTTGTTGGAAAGCACGACGGATAGTTTCTGAATACATGTCTGAATTCTCAATTGCATCACCGTATTCGTTAACTTTCATTTCATATTCCATGTAGTGATATACACTGGCAATATAATCTGCGGCTTTGGTAATTTTAGCCTGCACCCAGCCTTCAAGTTCTTGATTTTCGTTAATCATCTTAAACAGCTTGAAACTGTATTGTGCTAATTTAAATAGGTCAGCACGAGCCATTTTAGCCTCGTGATTGTCTGGTCTGTTCATCATGTTATCATGCATTTGAGAATTCTCCGATTTCTAATATTTATCGTTTAATAGCGCCGCCCGTGAGTAGATTTGCACCTTTTACATCCTGAGCGTTTTTAGTTGTACCGTCTTTATTTTTGTAAGTTTTACCCTGTTTATTAGCATACATAGGGCCAGAAGCAATATTTCCAGCACTAGTAGCACCAGCAGTAGCAGTTTCTTTAATAATTATGTCTTGTACTTTCATGGTTCTAATGGCCTACTGTGAAAATAGTGTCTATGCATCTTATTAAAATGACGCATAATTACACCTGCAACTTCATGCGCTTCATTTTCTTCTGGACTGCCTGTTTCTCCGCTGTCAGGTCCGAGCTCGTTGTTTAATAACTGTTTAAAGTGTACTAGTTCATGAGCTAGTGTACGCAGAATATCAATAGGGTGACGATTGGCCATACCTAGTTCAATAGTTACATTGCCATTGTCAAATCTGCCAAATGTGGGTTGATCCTGGTCGTCTACCTGCATTACTAGCTTAATTCTAGGTAACTTTGTAATTCCTAGCACTTTCATAGCAATAGGAAAAAAATCTTCAAATATTTTAAAGTCAAATCCTGCTTCTCGGCTTTCATTAGCTTTCTTTCTACCAGACTTCATGTTAGCTAACCAATGTGCCAGTTGTCCTTTACGTCCGCCTTGTTTAGCAGTTTTACGTAATGAGCTTATTGATGCTTTAGTATTAATGCCGTGCCGTTTAGCATCACCTTTGTCTTGAGGATTACGTCCGTCAGCAAAGTTCTCATCAATATCGTGAGTAGTTAATCCTAATCGTTTAAGATATTTTAGGTATTCGTGTTCTAAGGGTTCGGATCCAAAGGCCATAACAGTTTGCGGAGGTCCCTTTCCAAAGTCGTGCTTACCTAGTCCTTTAAGATCACTTACATGTTGACCTAATTTATACCAGTCATAAACATCACTAACATCTACTTTAACAGTGCCTTTGGGGAATGGAATAAGTTCTCCCTCTTCCATGCCACCTTCACCGCCTCCACCGTCGCCGCTATAACCAGGATCAAATCCGTACCATCCATATGGTCCTGGACCATAAGCGGCTTGTCTAATACGTTTTTTCTTTTTACGTTCTTCTAAATCAGTTTCTTCGTTTTTCTTACGGCCAGCACAGTGAGCCTTTTGGCTGAATCCTTTAGGACTAGCACAATTTATCGAGCGTTTGTATTTTTCGCTCCACGCTTCTGATAATAGCTCACGTAGTAACATTATTATGCCTCAAAAACATCTAAGCATTGATTCCAGTGCTTGATACGGTCCTCTAAACCAATAGTCCCGCCGTTGATCTTTTTACTTAGCAAAACAATATCACCTTGATCGCAGATTGGATTTAGCACGTTCTTGTACCAGAACCAGCAGGCTGTGATGATAGAATATTCTGGTGTACGCACTAGATCTGGATTCTGTGCTAGAGTATCGTCACCAAACAGATCTCTTGAGCATTGTGTATAGTTAGCACGACCAGTAATTTGTAATATACCGCGACCTCTATAGCGCCAACCGTCGCCGCTTTGTTCATTGCCATTGGCCATACGATTAGCATAAATTCTATTGGCAATCATTTCTGGTTTGCGTTCGTATTGTTTTGCTAATTCATCAGTTGGAAAGTATTTTCCAAATAGTCCTCTAAGACCTTTAGCACCATAGTTTAGATTTTCTGTTAGTATGGTAAAATCTAAGCTTTCGTGTTGGCATTGTGCTACGAATCCTGCAACTCGAGCAGGTGTAGTAATGCCAAATCTAGGCAAATACTCGCACATGGCGTTATACCAAAGTTCTGGTTCACGATTTTTGTGAATACAAGTCTTTAGTTTATCTAGTGTAAATTCAAATTCAAAACTCATTGTTTGCTCCTAATTCCCGGCCCTACTGGTTTCTCGCCAGTTAGTTTAGGTAAACTAAACCATAATTGAAACCATTCTGGTGTACCTGGTCTAATATCGTGCTTCTTTTGTAACTCGCCCTTTTCATTACCTGTCAAACTTATGTTACTACCGCCGTATGGATCAGCTGGATCATATTTAACATAGCCTTTAAATTCATTGATTCCAGCTAGACGTTTAAGTTGACTAAGTTCATCCATTCTTTAAACTGCTACGTAGCATCCATTGGTGTTTGCGATGTGCATCTAACCTACCAGCTACAAAATCACTGAATCCATATTCTTGAAATTCTTCACTACGCTGAAAGGTTAGTTTTAGTATCTTTGCTATTTTTAAACTATCTTCTAATAACTCAGCACACATTCTAGCTCTATCTAGTATATTGTTTTCATCTTCAATTTGACTAAGCATACTAAACTTTTGAAAACTAGCAGGTGCATATGCGCCTAGTGCTCTAATCTGTTCTGCAAATGCATCAATACTTCCGTAGACTTCTTCATAAATTTTACCAAATAGTTCGTGATATTCTAAAAAGTCTGAACCTTCTACGTTCCAATGAAAGTTTTGTGCTTTGATAAAAAAGCTATATTCGCTAGCAAATGCTACCTTAGCTGCTCTTTGTAATTCTTCCATGTCTGTTCCTAAATTAATTTAAACGCTTTTAAATTTTTACGTGGCGTGCCTTTGTTAACATCTACAGTGGTATTTTGTTTTGTAATAATTCCTACACCGGCGGCTTCTTCGCCTACACGTTTTTCAGCACGTTTGATACCTCGTTCTCTACGATCAATTACACGTTGAGCTAGATCTTTGTATTCACCTTTTTTAGCATGAGGTTTTAGTTCTTTAACTTGTGCTTGTGCTTTTGCTTTATAACTTTTTACAGTATCAGAACTTAATTCATTTAGTCCTGCTGCCATACCTTGTTGTGCTTCTGCTTTTTTAATCAGCGCATCTAAATCTGCCAACATTTGTTTCCATTCCGAACTTTGAAATACTTGTACTGCTTTCTGCATAGTTTTCATAATATCAACTTCACCGTTTGGTGCTATTACCATTTGCTTTTTAACAGCCTCAACATCGGGAGCACCCATACCATTTTCTGCAGCCGCCGCATAGATACCTTTAACATATTCAGTAGTTGGCATTGTACCAAGGCTGTTATTTTCTGCTACAGGTTCTTTTGCTTTCTTTTTAGCAACCTTGGCTTTTTCTTTGGCAGCATAGGGATTAAGATATTGTGCTACTAGATCAAAAAATGCTTGACCTGCTACCGGAGTATCTGCGTCAACACCAGCCGCATCGGCAAACGCTTCTCTGTCTCCTGCTTGAACTGCTGCTCTAAGTGCAGTTGCAGAGCTTAGTCGTGGAGTAGGTTGTGTATTAATAACTTTAAAGTTGTAAAGACCGTGTGGTCCTTCTTGACCGTTATATTGATTAATGGCTTTTGAAACCCATTCTTCGTCAGTGTATAAATTTAGTACTACGTTTCCGTATTTTTTATACACAGCACTGGCCATAGTAAGCCAACTTTGTTCTGGCATAATATGACCTTGAATCTCAGGATATATAGCCTTCATAGCTTCAATTTTGACATCGTACGGCAATGGATCTTTTGGACCTTGTGTTGATTGGTTAGTGCCTACAAACCAAGCGTCGTTTTCGCTGGCCATTTCCCATGCCGCACGATGACCTTTATGTGGAGGGTTAAACCTTCCAAATATAATGCCTACTGAACGCTGTCTAGCTTCAAACAGTTCTCTTAATTTCATGTTCTTTCTCTGCTTTACGATCTTTTTCTTCTTGGTAGAACTGTCGTTCTTCGCCGGATAGCTTTTCACAAATTTCTTTTAAATCTAGATCTTTTAATGATTCTTCTAATCCCTCAACTGGGAAACTATTCTTATAACATTCAAATGCATGTTTAACAATGGGAATAAATGCCTTAGCACTTACTGATCGTCCTGCATCACAGTGACGATTAAATTTTTGTAAAAACGGATGATAATCCTGTCGATAAAACTTAGGATCATTCCGCATAAAAAATATTAAGTCGTCGTGTAGATCAAAATCTTCACGCTTCATATTAGGATTATATAATTCAAATATATGCATGATTACCAAGCCCTACATGACCAGTAGCGTGCCTTCCAACGTGGACCCGGATTGGCGCAATTATGCCTTGCTCTAAACGATTTACGGCGTCCAGGAATGTGCTTTTTGATACTTAATTTTTTATCACCAAAGTTTACTTTAACAACTTTGCCGTTAGGTTTACGCACATAAACTTTAGATTTTTTAACATCCCCGGCCATAGGCTTACCTAGTGCAACTTTACGACCTTGATATTCTGCTTCGTCTAAATCAGGATCTCCGTATTCTTGCTCTAACCTGTCTGCAAGTACGTTTATAATTTCTTCAATATCATCATCTGGATGTAATCTACGATCTATTGAAATATCGTTGGCCATGTCTTGTAATCTACGACCAACTGCATCATCTCTGCCTAATGCATCATAAATTGCATCAAACATATCAGATGATTTAGTTAACTTATGCAGGTCCATATCAATATCAGAATTAAACCCTTCTGTTAATTGTTGTGAATATTGTGCTAAAAACTGTAGTGCGCCTTCGTCTGCTGCAATTAGTATGCTGTCTCCCCAGCTTTCAATAACATATGTTTCTAGAGCAACATCATCGTTGATTTCTAATACAAAATCGTCTCCAGCTTCTATCTCGTTAGGTGTAGCAGCTAATTCAGCTTCTTCGATATATTCGATAAGTGTTTTAGTCATAAAAAATCCCTCTTACGATATTTATCGCAAAAGGGATCTTTGGAAACTAGTTTTAGTTAGGCTTTTACTACAGATTCTATGTTGCCTATGCCCTCGCCTAGGAACATTTTAACCATAGTTAGGGTCTTATCGTCACGTACATAAAAGTAATAACCGCCCCAAGCACCGTCTCTACTAAGGTTTCTCTTAGCAGTTTTAGTTAATCGTATACGATCTGTTTTGTCCTCACACCACGTTACAAAGTTGCTATGGTTAGATCTAGTTCTACTCATATTAATTTTGTAAGCATAATCAAGGTTTTTTACTAGGACTTTTTTATCGTCTAGCAAAGACTCAGATCCAGGAGCAGGTAAACATACATATTTGACATGCTCACTGTCAATTTTAGCTAGTTTTTCTAAATCTAAATCATTATTAGTATAAAAGTTAATGTATGGACTTTCAACTCTAATAATAAAGTCATTCATCGAACTAAAGGATACTAATAGTTTTTGAGCGTACAACAAATCGCTAGCAGTTAATTTCTGTGAACCTACATAAGATTTAGCAGATGCTAGATTTTTCTTTACATTGCTTAAATCGTTTCCTCTAAACCAACTTGCAGCTCTGCTTAACAATACAATTTTGTATTTGTATTTTCTGTTAAACAACCTTATAGTTTGTTTAGTTTGGATTGATGAGTGTAGTTTCATCAGATACCTTTAATTTTGACTTAGCAGTAAGAATAATCTTATCTTCTTTGCTATCTACTATTAGTGTTCCACCGTGTTTAAGATCACCAAATAACATCAACTTAGCAAGAGGGCGTTTAATTTCTTTATCGATAACTCGTTGCAAAGGTCTTGCGCCCATTTTTTTATCAAAGCCGATCTTAATCAATGTATCAATTGCTTCGTCTGTAACTTTAACTTTAATGCCTTTATCCTTAACTTGATTCTTAACTTCAAGCATAAACTTTCCAACTACCTTAATCATAGTTTCGTTAGTAAGTTTACTAAATGTAACTATAGCATCTAAACGATTACGGAACTCAGGAGCAAAGAATTTTTTCAGTTCTTTGTCTTCGTATTCTCGTTCTTGACTATTAAATCCAATACGATTCTTTTCAGATTCTTGGGCACCTGCATTAGTAGTAAGAATTAAAATCAAGTTACGACAATCAGCTTTTTTACCATTACTGCCAGTAACAAAACCGTTATCCATCATTTGTAATAAGATTGTGCTTACATCTGGATGGCTTTTTTCAACTTCATCAAGTAATAACACACAGTTAGGATTTTCCTGAATTTGTGTAATCAACAATCCTGCGTTCTCTTCAAAGCCAACATACCCAGGAGGACTACCAATGAGCTTTGAAACTGAGTGTTTTTCTTGATATTCACTCATATCAAATCTAATTAATTTGACACCAAGATGTTTGGCCAGTGCTTTAGCAGTTTCAGTTTTACCTGTACCAGTTGGACCCATAAACACAAAACTTCCAATTGGCTTGTTCTCAGCTTTTAGACCTGCTTGACTTACTAAAATCTTGTCTACAATTTCAGTAATAGCACTGTCTTGCCCGTATACTTCTTGTTGTAAATTACCTTCCAGTGTGGCAAGATTGTTACTTTCTTTTTCAGCAATTTGTTCAGTAGGCATATTAACCATCTTGCTAAGTTCAAATTGAATTGAAGACTCGTTAACAATTCTTTCGTCGGCAAGTTTTAAATTAAATCTTGAACAAGCACAATCAATTAAATCAATTGCTTTATCAGGAAGCTTTTTATCTGATTGATATTTAACACTAAGTTTAACAGCTGACTTAATAGCATCTTCAGTAATTTTAACCTTATGATGCTGTTCGTAATACTTCTTAATTCCCTTAAGAATTTGAATAGCCATTTCTGGTGTTGGCTCATCAATAGTTACACGTTGGAATCGACGCATCAACGCACGATCTTTTTCAAAGTACTTACGATATTCTTCCCAAGTTGTTGATGCAATAACTTTGATATTGCCCTTGCTTAGTGCAGGCTTCATCATATTAGCTAAGTCGTTACTGTTATTTTGACCGCCGGCACCAGCACCGCTAATCATATGTGCTTCATCGATGAATAAGATTGTTTTTCCTTTTTTTGCCAGTGCCTTAAGAACAAGTTTAAATCGTTCTTCAAAGTCGCCTCTATACTTACTTCCGGCTAACATAGCACTAATATCTAAGTTGTAGACTGTATATTCTTTTAAAAACTCAGGCACAGCACCATTAACAATATTGTGTGCAAGGCCTTCAGCAATTGCAGTCTTACCTACACCTGGGTCTCCAACAAGTATCACATTTGACTTAGACCTGCGACCTAAAGATAGCGCAATGTTTTCTAGTTCGTCAATTCGACCAATAACAGGATCTACTTTATTCTTTTTAACTTCGTCATTGAGATTTGTAGTAAATGCTTTTAAGGCACGTTCACTTTGTCCATCTCGCGGATTTTCTTCTTCTACATCTTCTGAAATTTCTGAATTGAGATATTCGGCAAACTTTTCCTTGTCAATTTCAGCCTGCTGAATGTAATAATGTGCATATGATTTCTTTTCGCTCATCATAGCCAAGAATACATCAGTAGGTTCAATCTTCTGACGACCGTTAAACAGGACTTGTGTAAATGCACGATTGAGTACACGCTCTACTGCATTTGTTTTTCGAGGTTTTACATCAGGGTCTTCGTTGACAATTTCGTCACATTTATTTTTCAAATATAGTTCGAGATTCTTTTTAAGAAACTCTGCATCTGCGCCGTAGCCAGTTACACACTTGTGAAAACTTTCTTCACATAACATAGCAAACAACAGATGTTCTATTGTAAGATATTCGTGTTTAAGACGCTTGGCAACGTCAATAGCTTTTTCAAATACTAGTTGCAGTTCTGTGCTTGGTTCTACCATTTAGTTTTCTCTGTCGTTTAATTGCTAAGTCTAATTTGAGCTTGCTGATATTATCAGTAAAACAAACTCCGTTTAAATGATCTAGTTCGTGCAAGAAACACCTTGCATCGATACCGTCAAATCTTATTATACAGGTATTTGCATCTCTGTCAAGAAATTCGGCCACTACATGTTCTGGACGCTTAACAGGTAGTAGTAAATTTGGAAAACTTAAACAACCTTCGTAATCTTGAATAAGATCTTTGCTAGTTGCTATAATTTTTGGATTGAATACTGCAAATGGAGTGAACACATCTTTAAGATTTTCTGTCTTAATTACAAATACTCTAGCATTGACTCCTACTTGGTTTGCAGCCAAACCACGGCCGTTATTTTCAATCATAACCGAAACCATGTCTTCTTCTAGTTGTCTAGGATCAACTACCGGATTTGTAAAGTTAAAATCATTAAGAGTTTCTTTAAGTATTGAGTTAGGATAAAGAATTAATTCTAGCATACATTTTCTCAAACTCTTTTTTAAGGGTAGCATCGGATACAGCTGGTATTTCTACATCAACGATAACAAACAAACTACCAGGCCGTCCAGTATTTAGATCTTTAAATCCTCTACCACCACTAGCAAATTCGGCCCCAGGTTGGATACCTGGCCTTAAATTTAAACTTAATTTATGTCCGTCGATACACTCAACTTCCTTAGTGCATCCAATCATAGCTTCGAGTACGTTAATAGAAATTTTAGTAAAGATATCATTTCCTCTGCGTTCCCATTTAGGATCAGCTTCAACCATGATAGTAACATTTAAATCACCTCTAGCTAGATTAGGTACACTATCATCGCCTAGTCCACTGTATCGAATAGTTTGACCGCTTTGAACTCCTGCCGGTATATCGATAACTACATTTTGAGGTTTACCCGACGGTGTGTTAAATCTAGCTTCTATTTGAGTACCTGTATAGCTTTGTTTAAATGTTATCTTAACTCTAATTGATAAATCTCTATTTTTTCGACGTTGATTAAATCCGGCAAATCCAGGGCCAAATGCAAAGCTAAACATTTCCCCAACATCATGCCAACCGGGTCCCATATTAGCAGCATTAGCGAACGGATTGAATCCGTTCTTCTGTGCATCATATTGAGCTTTTTTTTGAGGATCACTAAGCGTGTCGTAGGCCTGTGATATTTCTTGAAATTTTTTTGTATCGCCGCCACGATCAGGATGATTTTTCATAGCTAACTTTTTATAAGCTGCTTTGATTTCATCCTGACTAGCGTTCTCTGATACACCTAAAGTTTGATAGAAGTCCATAGTGCTATTATATAGCAATGCTCCTTGAATGTCAATCTAATTCTGGATGATCGTCTTCCAATGGAGGTCTGCTAGGTTGGGGAGGTATCATCATTGGCGGCGCAGGTTGGGCTGGATCCTGTGCTATTGCAAAGCCTGCGGCTGCTCCTACTGCTGCCCCACCTATTGCTGCCGCAGGCGCATTAAAATTTCCGGATGGTCTCGGTGTTGTTCCAAAGCTGCTAGGTGGGCTTCCAAAGCCGCCTCCGCCAAACGAACTTGGGGTTGATGAACCAAACGAACTTGGTGCACCGAACCCTCCTGACGTAGATGCGCCAAATGCTGTTGGGCTGCTGCTTGCCATTGGTTGTATACCGCCATTATTTGCTCCTCCTAGTTTTTCTTGTGTGCGTCCCCATGCTGCTAGACCTAGAACTGCACCCATAGCAATATGAAATAAACCTGCACCCTGTAGGGTTAAAGGTTGCCATTGCGTAATAGGAGCTTTATTCATAGTTTGCAATAAACTCCAAAGCACTGGAAATATTACCATATCCATGGTACATACAACCATGTACATCCACCCCATCATTGGACGCCATTTGCTGTTCATCCAATCTTCTTTTTTCTTTTCTGATTCGCTTTTAACTTCTTCAGTCATTTATCGCTCCTAAATTCTTTTATAAGAATAAAAATACACCTTGGGCACTTAGAAATACACCAATGCCTGCTACCGCAAAACTAGCCCAAAACATTGGCATGCTAACAGCAAGGATACTTGCTGATAAAACTACAATGGCCAGTTGATAGGCTGTTGAAGCGTATCCAATCCATGGACTAGACTTCTTAGCTAACTCTCGTTCAGCTTCCATCTTACGTGCATTGACAGCAATTTCTTTCTTGTCAGCATCCATGCGTTCTGCTTCTGCCTTAAACTCTGCCTTTAATTTTGGATCGCTGGTTGTCTTGCTGGCAATTTCATAGCTAACTAATCGATTATTTTTAGCTTGATATTGCGCCCATGCATTATTAGCGCCTAGTGTATTTGTCAATACAGATCCAGAAAGTTTTCCTCCATACCAACTGTTAACAGCTAAGAACAAAGCAAACACAGATATAACCATGCCTGCTTTGTCTTTGATCTTTGCTTCTCGCTCTGAACGACTACCTGCTGGAGGCTTTGGTGCATCAGAATCTTTAGGTTCTTTATTGATTAATTTTAATACACTATCTACTACGCTCATTTATTGCTCCTTATAATAAATTACACACAACTGCCAGCAACCATAGTTTTACCTACTGGGCAAGTTAGGTTGTTAGTAGTTGTGGTTGTTGTAGTTGTTGTTACATTAGGTTGTAAGTTAGGAATTTGATTACTTAGGTTAGTAATAGCTGCGTTAGCTGAATTACTTACGTTAGTAATTGCTGTGTTTGAACTAGCATTAATAGCTGTAGCCGCAGTTAAACCTGCAGCCGCAGTTGTTCCAACCTGAGCAATACCAGTATTAGCTACTGTTGTTACAGCGGTTAATCCAGAATTAGCTACGTTTGTTGTAGCAGTAAGTCCATTGGCCGCTGTTGTAGTTACCGCAGTTAGGCCGCTGTTAGCAATATTAGTAGCAGCAGTTAGGCCTGCGTTAGCAATAGCCGTATTAGATGTTGCCTGATTGTTACTCATAGTAGCAAATGTTGAATTTGTACTTTGTGCAATAGCAGCCTGATTGTTACTTTGTGTAATAGCTACTTGCCTATTAGCAGCAATCCCATAAAATTGTGTAAGACTAGGTAATAGTACTGAAGTCCATTGAAGTGCAGTTTCTCCCATACTCTTTGGAGGTGCAACTTGATTGACTCGAGGACCACTACCTGATCCACCACCCATTTGTAAACTCATTACTGCTGCTACTTTGGCAGCACTATCGCCTTGTTTAGCAATTTCTGCTAAAGCAGCATATCTAGCTGCATCACTCATAGCTTGTGCTTGTGCAATTTTTTGCTGTGTTTCTGCATAAAGAGCATAGTCTTTAGTAGCACATCCGGTTAACGCGATAACACTGCTTATCGCTAATAACTTGAGTTTCATATGCGTTCCTTTCAATTATGTACGCTTATTTAACGGTTTCGTATATCTTTTTCTGTTCTTCGTACCATTTGTTCCAGCCTTCGTTTTTCAAAGAACATTCGTAATATAGTTGATAATTCTTTACAACTGTTTTTAATAAGTCAGTGATTGCAACTTTATCACCCTCAATAGTTGTAAGATCAGGACACTTTTGTTGCAGTTCTGGAACAGCATCAGGCCATTTAGGTTTGACTGGTACTGGTTTCTGAAACATAGCACATCCTGCCAGTAAGCTTACCAATAAGAGCACAGAAATTTTCATTTCTTTTCTCCTTCTGGTTTCTTATTCAGCCTTGCGGCGTCGTTGTGTAAGTTTATAAATTCTTGAGGAACAGGACAGTTTTCAACATATTTGATTACTTCCTCAACTCTTACACGTTCTGGACCTTCAATAGTTTTTAGTACTTCTCGATCTTTATAACGATCAACATACTTAATTATGGTCTCAGATTTTTGTTTAACTTCAGCAGTCTTTTTATTAACTTCTTCGCTGATACCTCTGTTAGCTAAAGCTGCCTGTGCTTCTGCTGCTTTAACTTTTTCTTCCATTTCAGCTACCTTAGCACGCCACGACATTTCAACATCATAGCCTCCTCGTAGCCAAACACCTAATACTAGTAATACAATACCAATAGGTTTTAAAATTTTAGCATAATTTCCATAGAATGGAATCCAGCGTCCTAACCATCCTGCAATAACTCCAGTAATACCTGCTAGAATTATGGCCCAATAGATTAAACTTAATACAGCGTCTGGTATTAGACTAACGACCCATTGTAGTTGCCACATTATGCTTTCTCCAATGCTAGAGCATAGCCCTCATTTTCAAAAATGAATTGTCCGCCAACCTTTGTAATATTATAATTACCAATGTATTTGGTAAAATAAAGTACTTCACTGATATCTTTAGACTCTAGCATAATAGGGCCTTTGATAGTTTCATAAACTTCTTTAGTTTTTCCAAAATCTTTAATACGCATACGCAATGGTTCTGCATATTTTTTTTGAAATACAATATCATTATTATCAATAGAAACCTGTTCTAAAAAACTACGTCCAAAGAAATTACTAAAATTGTTTAGACGATTCTCTTGAATACCAACTTCGTAATCATTTTTATTTTTAGGAATGGTACCATCTAAGTTTTCTTTTGTAGCTTCTAAACTATGAAAACTTTTATAATATCTAAATTTAAAATCGTTAATTTCTGTAAGATTACTAACGCCATTTAACAATTCTAACACTTGTTCTGGTATTCTTTGATTACGTTCAATTTCAACAAATACTTTATATTTGCCGTCGCTGAGTTCGCCGGGACTTACATCAGCATCTAGTACAAAATCATAACCATTTTCTACGAATTCTACAAGGTCATTAGCCGGATCTTTGCTGTTAACAGTGAAACTAATTACTACAATATCTTTATCTTCACCCATTTTTGAAGCGTAACTATCAACTTCAAAAATATTATCTACAAGAGATCTAAGATCTCCTGCTAGTAAGCCTTCGTTAAGCTGCGGCATTTGGTGCTCCTCCTGGTGCTGCCGGGGCAGCAGGCGCTGCTGGTGCCGCAGCAGCTGCCATAGCTGCTTGTTCTGCTGCTTGGGGCGGCGCAGTATCTACACGTTCGTTTCTAATGCCCATACTTTCTTTCATCTTAGTCATGTAACCGTTGTAGGTATCTTCAACTAATTTTTTAGGCATCATAATTTCTACAATCCAAATTGGTGTTTGATCTAGTTTGCCTTTACGTGTACCTGGTCTAAAATCATCTGGACCTTTAATTTTTCTTGGCTCTAGTAAGTGACTTTTTTCATACTTGATTTTACAACCGTAATCTAAAAGACGTTTAGCTGCCATAGGGTCTGGCATTTTTTCTCTAGGCCACATAAAGCTGGCACTTACCCAGTGTCGATCTACTCGAGGGCCTGATGCTAATTCCCCATCTTGCCAGTTTTTATACACATACATATTCATTTCATCTAGTACACGCTCAAAATCTTTGAGAGTAGATAGTGCAGAATTTGAACTGTAAATGGATTCTACATTTTTAATAACTTCTAGTATATCGCGCATTTTTGTTTTCCAGATATCTATATACTTATTTAGCTGGCAAAAAATTAATGTTAACTGTTTAATTCTAATCCAAATATGTAAATAAACATGTAGGACCTCTGTAGAGATAAGGCGGTCACTACAGTTGTGTCCTGCTTTACTATAAAAAGTGGGAGACTATTAATGAGTAAAAACCGAGTGAAAAAACGTTTTACTTCGAATGTAAATGTAATCGATTTTCAGGCGCACGTTCCTGCTAAAAAGCAGCGAGTCACATTGTTACCTCGTAACAAACATCAAGAAACATATCTGTTTAAACTACACGACGATACTAAAAATATAATTTTTGCTATTGGACCTGCTGGTACAGGTAAAACTTTGTTGGCTGTGCAAATGGGAATAAAACTTTATCAAGAAGGCAAAGTTGATAAGATTATAGTTACAAGACCCGCCGTTTCCGTTGATGAAGACATTGGATTCTTGCCTGGCACGTTAAATGAAAAAATGGCACCTTGGACAAGACCAATATTTGATGTACTAGGAGATTATTATCCGCAAAAGAATATTGAAGAGATGCTCTATGAAGGAATTATAGAGATTAGCCCACTAGCCTATATGAGAGGAAGAACATTTAAAAATGCTTACATAATTGCAGATGAAATGCAAAACGCCACACCAAATCAAATGAAAATGTTATTGACACGTCTAGGAGAAAATAGCAAGATGGTCGTAACAGGGGATTTGAATCAAGCTGATAGACTTAAAGATAACGGACTTATTGATTTTGTAGAAAAAATCAAGGGTCATCGATTGGATCATATTGACGTTGTATATTTTGATCAACATGACATCGAAAGACACGATGCCGTTAGAGAAGTTTTAGAAGTATACGGTGATTAAAGTAAAAGGGGCATAAGCCCCTTTTATAGTTTTAAACTAGCAGAATATTCTGATCCGCCAAACTCGCCTTTTACAAATGTATTAAACCCTAAAACAATTCGATCTTGATTGGATCGATTTTCTTCTACATTGTGATTGAGCCAGCTTGGAAATAACAGCATATGCCCAGTTTGAACTTTATATCTCCATGTTGGAGAATTAATCATATTAAACGAGTTTAAATCATAATTAAAATCAAAATGATTTTTTAAACTTGACTTATGATGGAATATAATATCGCCGCAGTTATTATTGGCTTGAAGATAAAGTACACCGGATACAATACTGTTAGGATGAAAGTGAGTATGATGACTTTCCCCAGGCTTTGAACAAGCAATCCAACTATTTGTTATATAGAATTCTTGCTTGCAGTCAAGTGTGTTTTTAATATAAGTAGATAGATGCTCTTCACACAGTTTTTTACAACTTTCTAGTTCTGGATGATCTAATACATAGAACTCAGTAGAAACATGGTTGTTTCTTGCTTTTATTAATTCAATGTTAGAGATAAAGTTGACCTCTTTTGAGAAATCCTTTTCAACTATTGCTTGATAAACAGGAACACTAAACAATGGAGATATTTCAGCTTGCATCAATTTTATTTACTCCCACTCCACTTTTTTCTAAAAATTTAATTCCTGTATCGTCTCTATAGTGTTCGCCAAAATAGACACGTCGAATGCCTGATTGATAAATTAGTTTAGCACAGTCTAAGCATGGACTATGTGTAACAAAAATATCTGCATCTTTTCCGCTATTAGAAGATTTTGCTAATTTTGCAATAGCATTTGATTCAGCATGTAAGACCTCTGGTTTAGTTTTCCAACGGTATCTATATTCTTCTTCTGCTTCTTCATTGTATTCCACATGAGGCCAACGTTCATAAATTTCTTCTGGATCCAGCCATCCGCCAGCATCCCCACCCATCCATTCTTTATTTTCGCAGTCGTTGTCCCAACCTGCTGGCATACCATTGTAGCCGTAACTAATAACAGTATCGTCTTTGACGATAACAGCACCAACATGTAGTCTACGGGCGTGACTAAGTTCGGCACAGCGTTTTGCCCAATCCATGTAAAGATTAAGAAATTTTTGCTTCATAGATGACTAAGACGAATCAGAGTTGCCGCAAGGTTGATTTCCGGATCGCTGACCAGTGTGTGATCAACAAGACCTTGCTTGATAATAAGAATAGCTTTCTCCTGGACCGATTCGTCTCCAAAAATGGCAACGTTATCGTAGAGCCATCTAAAAATTTCTTCCATCTCCTCTGGGCGAGCCTGGCCGCAGACGAGTTTACGTGCTTCTGAGATTTTGCCTTTCTTGAATAGCTCAACCATTTCAAGTTTGTAGTCTGCTTCACCTGCGTCTCCTTTTTCTGGCATGTGCAATGAGCCTTTAAGACTGTTCATTTGCACCATATTGATACATTTACGCAGATCTGGGTAAGTTGCTTTAACAAAAGTATCTAATACATCTAAACTAAATTCTACGTTTTCTTCAACGAGAATAGTAGCAACACGAGCAGTAAATTCGTTAACGTCAACTCGCTCGATATGGAACCCTTGACATCGACTATGCAGAGCAGGGATAATCCTGTTAGGATAGTTACAAGTAAGAATAAAACGAGCGGTCGTATGGTATTCCTCCATGACTCCTCGCAATGCTGCTTGTGCGTTAGGCGATAAGTAATCTGCTTCATCTAGTAATACTACCTTAAAGTCTCCAAATGGAATCATCTGTACAAAGTTAACAATCTTGTCTCGAACATCCTCAACTGAGTTTGTACGACTAGCGTTGATTTCTAAAATGTCTAAGTCATTGATATCAAGCTCGTTAAACAAGATCTTAGCCAACGTAGTTTTGCCAATGCCTGCATTACCGCTGAATAGCAAATGCGGTATGCTACCTTGCTTGACCCAAGTTTTTACTTGTTCTCGTTGATGATCGTCTCTAAAAACATAACCTTCTAATGTTTTGGGACGATACTTCTCAACCCATAATTCTTTCATTGTGTTTCCTTAAAATGTTCTTTAATTTTATTAGACAGTTCTCTTGCAACACCGTTAGCTTGATCTGCGTCATATGTGGTGTATACATACTTGTTATAATTAACTGGATTAGCAATAATTTTTAAAACATCATCAATTATTAACTGAGCAAACTTTTCATGGTCAAAGTTACCATAAGGTGGATGACTGTCAATTGCTAGTTGTTTAATTCTTTCGTTCATTTGAACCATCCTTTAATAGTGTTCCAAAGATTTAAAAATCTCATAGAATGAGGATTAATATATGGAGGATGATGGGGACATCGTCCTTGTTGGAAGTCGCAAGCTGGACTATATTCTTTTTTACAGATTTGACATTTCATTTGCATATTATAGTAATAAAAAAAGGGCCTGTCAAGCCCTTTGGTGTTTAAAATGTATCTTGATCCGGCGGTGGCGGAACGTATCCATTACCCTGTTCGGTGAATGGTGCAAGATTTGGTGCAACCCAACCTAAAGGTTTAAGAACCTTGCCGTCTTCGCGTTTACGAACCTTGCCAGTTTTGATATCAATTTTAGAAAAGTTGGTACGCATTACTTCTTTCCATGCACCTTCGGCGTTAAATCCGCCGCTGTGAATAGCTCCAATGGTAACAACCAGAATATCAATTAGTGCATCAAGTTGTTCAACACGATCCCTTTGAGTTATAGCAGCATTAAGTTCTGTAAATTCCTCAGAAATAAGATCACAATAAAGTTTGTACTGTGCTGGATTAATTTCACCTACGGTTTGATCGCAGGCTCGCATAAATTTTTCTTGATCACGAAATGGATTTGTCATAATGGTTGTCCAAACATTGCATCATTTTCTGGTGCCTCATCTGACACCATTAACATACAGTTAACGTCTACTTTGCGAATAATCTTTTCGCCCTCGTCGTCTTCTATCTTAATACCTCTGGTCCATCGACCGTGTTCCATTAATATCCATTGCCCAACTTTAACATCTTTTTGTTCAGGGCCAACTGCATATACTTTAGCCCACCTTGGGTGTATTCCGTGAGTTTTCCCGTCATCGCTTAGTAATACAAGCCCGCCTCTACTACGTTGCTCACCAAAATTCATATCAATAACAATTACGCCATCTCGGATAGGAGTAAGTGAAGAAATTTTCCAAGCATTAATGTTAATGCCTGTATGTACTGGCATCATCTGTGACGTCTGTGTCATAAATCCTCTTATTTGCGTAGTTCTGAACTGTCAGTGTGATACTCTGTACTAGCATCCTCACGTTTACGAATAATTTTTCCCCCTGGACCTAATTGGTCACCACGTGCATTCATTCTAGCGTTTCCTACAGCTAGTACTGCTTCGTTTCTAATACGTAATTTATCAAGGTCAATTTCTTTTCCTTGCATAGTTCTATAAGTTTTTGCTGGTGCTGGTTTCATTGCCATAGCAATCTCCTTTGTGTTATATATGTACTTATCTCAAAAATTCACGCCAATCTAGATTATATTTAATAGGATCAATTTTGTGTACTCCAATAAGGTACAAAACGTAACTTGATACACTAGATCCTCTACCTACACCCCAAAGTATTCCGTTTTTTCTGCATGTATCAACAAAATATTTGAGCCAGCGTAGTAGCTCTAACATATTTCTTTCTCTAAATTCTTGTAATTCGTCTATTAATCGCTGATAATTTTCTTTTGGGCAAACATGCACCAAAAATCCTTCAATATCAAGATCCTTATATTCGTCAGGCATAAACCATGTATTTTGATTTTTTCTATCAAAGTCTTCTTTAGAAATAGTATCAAATATATTATACTGTAAATCTATATATTTTTTTAGTTGTTCAATTTCTTTAGAATTCTCTGTTAGAGTAAAAAATGGTAGTTGGTGCCCTTGATATAAAGCATCAAATAAATCTTTTTCGTTGAATACGGGATTGCCTAGATGATCAATGTTCATCTAGTAATTTTACTTGACTTTAATTAATTTGTCAAGCTCAGGTGACTTGTTTTGGTGTTGTTGCCAAATTTTTGCTTGTCTGTGTCTTAGTTCTTCTCTATACAGGTCTAAAAACAAACTAATTTGATTTTGAACAGCTGGATTGCGACTTTGCCAATATTTGCGACTTAGTTCTTGAATACGTGCATCGATCTCGCTGTCTTTTAATGTGCTGAAATCTTCTGCTAATGGATGAATCATGTATTGAAGTCCCCAACTAATCTAATAAAGACTTTATTTCCTCCGTCAATACTCCATACTGAAAAAATTGAACGAATAGTGCCGTCTGCACTTAAATTATACGGAAGTGTTAATGTAGGATGAGGAACAATACTTCCACTAGTAGTAGCAAATGTTAATGTTCTTGCAGTACCGTCACTTTTAACATCGATATAAAATTGTGCGTATTTGTCAGCAGCCGGCCATTGACTAAACGTTAGTGTAAGATTTGCATTTATTGTATACGTAAAATATTGAGCTTGTCTTAGATCGATATTTTCATTGGTGTTAGTGGTACCGTTATTTAGAACAGCACCATAAACTTGACGAAGCTCGGCATTTTCAATAACTTGACCATTAAAGTCGTTATTTTCGTCTAGCTTAGGTGTTCTGGTATTTAAACCTGTAAGGGCACTGACCATATTGGTCATACCAGTTTTGATATTGTCAAAGTTGTCTCTAAAACCTTGACTGTTATTATCTCTGCCGGCAACAGGAAATTCGGGATCAATTTGTCCTGCTGCTGTGTTTGCGGCTGTTATGTCTGTTGAAATGGTCATGTTATGCTAGTCCTATCATTCTCAAATACTATATATTTATCGTTGCTGTAACCAGTGACAGAATCGATTACATATCTGTCAATAACATAATCAATTTGTTTAAAATCAAAGTTTCTATTTTTGATGTTTAAAAGAATGTCGGCTCCCCGGCCAGGTTTACAATAACATAGCGGTATTGCTGGAATCCAGTCAATTTCGTTAAATGTGCCGTCTTGTATAGTACGCATCCATAACGGTAAGTAATCTCTATCTCTAAGACCTATGGATTTAATACGTTCTCTCCATAGACTAATACTAACTGGAAATCTTTGTTCAGTATAGGGATCACCTGCAAATACATTATTAGCATCAGCAGAAACGTGCATTGGATCAGCAGGATTCCAATAATATGTGTCTTGATTAAAAGGTCCGTTATAGTATTGATTATTCTGATCAACATTGATTGACTTTTTATTAGCAGATCCAAAAATTTTCAAAGGAAGTTTAGTTTTATCTTTTTCTAATTTATCAATAACTTCTAAATAAATTACTTCATAAACTACAGTATTTGTTCCTCTAATCTTTGCCTGCGCTTTTTTAACATCACCAAATGTAAACTTTTTAGGTTTATGGTTTCTACCTATTGCACTGACCACACGAGCAGCATTTACAGTTTCGATACCTGCATACACTAACATTTTTAAATCATTTTGTATACCAAAATTTGGATCATTTGGTCTGTATATAGCTGTAATATCAAACACATTACTGTCTGTGATAAAAGATCTAAACAAATTTCGTTGATTAGATTTTAGGAATGGTTTTACGTGTAGGTTACTGTATAAACGGTCATTAGGTGTTTCTATTTTTAAATTAAACGTTCTAGTTATAGCACTATAGCTTAAAATGTCTCTAGCTTGTACTGTAAATATAAATTCTCTATCAATTGTTGTAGTTGAATTATCTAGAACAAGATTTCCGCCATCTATTGTGGTTAATCCGTCATTTGTACCAACACTAAATTGATTAACCTTACCTGTTATTTCACCGTCGAGATTGAGCGTTAATCCTGGTGGTAGTTGACCAGATGTTAACACGTACAAAATAACAGAATCTTTTACGGTAGACGAAGCAGATACAAATAAATTACTTACATAATTTGCACCAATTGAACCTAGTATCTCAGGACTATTCCAAGTCATAATACTGTCAATTTCGCCTATGGTAGTTACAGAAAATGTGCGTTTAGAATTAGCTGTTTCACCTCTATCACCATATCGTGTTGCAGTAATAGTAAATGAGTAATCAAGTGTAATAGCTGGTTGATACGGAACCACACCAAATATTTCACTAGTTCCGAGATCAAATTGCATCCCAGGAGGTAGTATACTTGATGTACCAAATTCTACAAGTTTGTTATTATCAAGTTTAACTTCTAAAGTTGGAAATATTGTTAAAACATATTCTGTACTAGATACTGTTTGAACATTAACAATTTTATAAACTGTTTCACTTGCACCAGTAATGTAATCTCGTAACCAAAATTTATTATTAACTTGCGGAGTACCACTGGCGTTTTTAATTCTAACTAAATTTTTACCTATTTTATTTTCATTAGGGGACGTTGTAAAAGTCTTAGCACTTATAATAGGATTAACTGGATCTAACCTATATGTAATTTGTCCTAAATTAAGAGATTCATATGTATCTAATTTAAAAGTAATATAATTATTAGCTCTTTTAATACCTAGATTCTTTGGAGTAACCCAAATAGGAGCTCTTAAATAACTACCGTCGGTTGTAAATGTTCCGTTGCCAGCACTTATAGCAACATTGTCTGCTCTAAAATAATCATCTCCAACAACATAAATTTTAAATTTTCTTGTTGAAGATGTATCACCGTCGGTCACTGTGACTAAAAATTCATAGTAGCGGTTAAGTTTTTTAGGAATTAAAGAATCTGTACTATAATCGTATAGTGTAGATTCATATAAAAAGCTATCAAAGCCGTTACTTGATCGATAACCAAAGTCGTAAGCAACACTATCAAAGTAACTCATGTCATACGATCCGTTACCAGCAGTTTCTGGTATAGCAAGTGCAGGCTGAACCCAACCTACAATTCTGCCTGTTTTAGTTAAAATTAAACCTGGCGGTAACTGTCCTCCGTTTTTAGGTTGGAAGAAGCTTAATTTTTGCCCAGCAGCAGTATCAAAGTCTGTAACTTGCAATTGAAAGTCAATATATGAACTATCTAAAACAAAGTATTGATCGTTAGGTCCTATTGGTAATGAACCAGCTTGTGTGTCCCATCGAGGTTCGTCCGGGCCTTGTATAGTCCAGTAAAATGTTCGGTCTGCTAGTTGGTTATCGTATTCGGCTCTTATAACAAATTTAAAATCAGTAGTTCTTGGAACTTCAAATGGGGTACCTACAATCGTATCATTTTCTAATCTAAGACCGTCAGGTAGCTTACCTGCAATAACTTTAAAATCAAGATTTGTACTATCATCAAATCCTGTAGAATAACTTACAGGCAATTGTTGATTTACAATAGTTCTTTCTTGAATAGTATTGAACCTATACCCGCTAGGTTGAGTCCAAATTGTTAAAGCCATTAGTATGTCCTTCTAATTCTCGGTCGAGGGTATAAAGCACCTGTCTCTGGTCTTAAACTGTTTGTAACACTTGGAAATGCCTGACCAGTTGTAGGACGTTCTAATTTATAGTATAAGAATAGATTTGGTGCAGCCTGTAAATCTTGTCCGTCTGCGGGTCCACCGTTAGTTTCTAACAGTTGATTTGACTTGGCAATAGCTTGTATATATTGTTTTGCTTGGTATTGATTCCAGTGCGGATATTTTTCTAAAGCACAAGCAATTACGCCACAAACTTGGGGACTAGCCATGCTAGTACCAGATAGTTTTCCAAGAAAACCGGTTCCTCGAGAATCACTAACACCACCGGTATAAGAACTCATAATATAAGTACCTGGTGCCCAAATATCTACGCCTGGACCACAATCACTATAAACTACCTTTTGATCAGTTGAACGTGTATCGACAGAACCTACACAGATAGCCGGTAGTTCAAATGTTCCTCCATCAGTAGGTGTATCGTTTGCCGTAGGACTAGTTCCTCTCATGTAATAATATACTTGTCCCGGATAACGAGTACTCATCTCAAATGTATTGTCCCAGTCTAGTCCGCCTGGTAAATCGTGCTTCCAACGGCCGTTGCCTGCCGCTCCAACTTGTATAATGCCTTCGGCGTAGGCGTCTTCTAGATCTGTATCTAATGCTGTAACTCGAACAGGAATACGTTGTCCTGAAATAAATCCCCATTGATTAAGTTGATTAGTACTAAATCCGCTACCAACTGTTTTACGATTGTTTACGCCCAACTGAAGATCAATTTGAGTGGGATTGTTTTCGTAAAAGACCCATTCGCATACCATACCTGGACTACCTAGTATACCGGTTGTCGAGGCATTGCCTTCTGTGCGAACTCTATATGTTCTGTTCGGTGCAGTACCTTCTACACCATAGTAAATTCTTTGTATAGAGTTGTCAGCACAGGACCACATTATTTTTGGCAAGTTAGGGTTAGCAGGACCAAGGCCGTTATAATTAAAAGATCCGCCGCCAAATGTAAGATAGTGATTAGTGCTTACAAAAATTGTGCTATAATTATTGCCTAGATACTGAATAGAAAAAGGTAATGCTAATTCCCAATAAGCGTCATCATTTGGATTTGTTGTATTTTCAGCAACGTTGGTTGGTGTTGTTGATGCAGTTAGAGCTGCTGGCCCTAACAAGCTATTTGTAATACTACTAACGGTGGCACTGGCTGGTGTGCTTTCAGTTTTAACAGTTAAGCTCATTGCGGTAGCATATTGTGCCCCAGGAGGAGAAGAAGCTGTTGTATTAAAAATTATACTATATACTTCATTGCCTGGTAAGCTATAAGTTTCTCGTATATCAATTTCGATTGTACCACCGTTTGGTTCATCTACCTGAGATGCTGTAAATCTAGTTACTTCGGCCCCTGCAGCATTGTTAATAATAATTTCTCCTGCTAGGCTAAGAGGGCCAGATATATTATCAATGCCAACGTTATGAATTAAATCAATATCAGCTGGTCCATCTACTGTAACAGTATATGTAGATTCTGGTGCTGATAATTGTGTAAGATATGCCTGTTGTCCAGTTTGAGACCAAGATGGCGGTTTAGATACAATAAAACCAGATGGAGGAGTATATGGTCCTGTGGTTGAAATCCTGTTACCAAAATTTTCTTCGCCTAATAAAGTGGCTAGTCTTTGATTAGAAGTACAAACTCCGCTGTAACCAGTATAAGTTGTTGCACCAGTTTCTGGAGTATATCTAATTCCTCTATATGTTACAGCAGTAATATCTGAAAAAGACCATTCCGAAGGAAATATACTCATACCCCAACTGTTGTTAACAATAGTAGGATTTTTTCTTCCTGTAGCAGGGTTTACTGACTTTGTTCTATGGAACTCTCTAATATAATCCATTACATAAGGAAAAGTATAATTTGTATCATCTCCAGCAGCATAATAGATATTATAAATGTTAGCAGCTCTTGCCCAACCTTGAGTGTTGCCTGCTACTGTTCCTGCTACATGGGTTGAGTGACCTCCTGTGCCGTAACTATACGTTCCGGGAGATGTACCCTTAACTTGTAAGTTATGCTGAAACCAATTATATTGTACAGTTCTAGTTCCACCAGTGCCATCGGCATTTACAGCATATTCTGGGTGATTCCATACTATGCCGTTTTCGTCGCATATAACCACATCAACATTGCGACCAATTTGGCTAAGGGTAATAGTACCTGTTTGACTAGGTGTTCCTATTCCACCGCCTTCGTAACCTGTACCGCCCCAATCTGGTCGTTGTGTGCCTTCAGTGCATCGTAGTAATGCCCAGTTACGCATTGTATTGCTAGTACTATTTGATTTATCCCAACCGCTAGATGTTTGTTGAATAGATGCTGTAGTCTCATCTATACTATTTTCAAATTGTTCTTCAGAAACAATTAGTTCGTCTTCTTCAAAAAGTAATCCTGGACTAATTCCTTTAAGGTGTGGAGCTAGTTCAACACTTAATATTCTAGGATCTTTAGCTAATTCTAGTGCTTCCCATTCTGCTAAAAGATAATGAGTATTTCTACTTACTGGTTTACGATGTACGCAATGAACAGGTCTTTCTAAGTCTGCTGTAGGAGGAGTCTTACCGGCTGATTCTAACTCGTCGTAGATTACATCAAGATCTGCAAAATTTTTGACTGTGACAATATACTCTTTTTTACGAATGTAATCTACAATGCTCATATTATACCTCTAATTGAATCAATGTTAGTGTAACAGTAATAATAGCAGTTGATCCTGATTTATTTGTAACAGCACACGGAATATTTGTATTTGCTGGAGTTTCGTTACTCCATCCAAATACTCCAGGACTCATTATTATAGTTTGTGCTCCGGTAGTAACTACCTCGGCTAACACTCCTGCACCCGGTGCAGGATCAACTCCTTCTGTACGCACAGCATCTGCTGTTCTCGCTGCATCAGAAACATACAGTCTAATCCACGCAGCATGACTGCTTTGTATTTTTAATAAAGAATATGTTTTAAATCCTGGTATAAGGATAGACGCAGTTCCGTTATTAGCAATACTTGATGTTGATTGAGATGCAGCAGTCCTTACTGCTGAGCCAGGAGCATTAGCCCACGATAGAGAACCTGCTCCATCCGTAGATAAAAATTGTCCAGCGGTACCTAACGAAGCAGGCCAACCTGAACCGTCAATATATACTCTACCGCTAGCGTTAGCAGTAATAAACAAATTAGCATTGGAATTACTTGTTGATAGGCCTGATTGAGATAATCGTACATCACCAATTTGCAAGTAATTATCTGTTGGCATAGTAACACTAGTTGATGTTAACGATGATAATTTGTCAAATCTAACAGTACCATCTTTAACTAATTCTAATCTTGTTCTTACTCCGCTGGCACCATTAGTAACTCCATCGTGTAAGAAAAATCTCATTCTACCAGGAACTCTGCCAGTTGTAACAGTACCGTCAACTGCTACATTAATTGAAGCAGCAGTAAAAGGAGTAGTCCCGTCATGACCTAAGAACGTTATGTCAATAATATCATCACCGTTAGCAATTGCAGTCTGCGATGTGCCGGTTCCTCTAGTTCTTAAAAACTGAAAATTACTAGAATCTACAGTTGAGTGATGTTGAGCATAGGTAAATCCAGATGATTGAAATGCATTTTGTAGTATTGTAAAACTTCCGTTTAGACCCAGTGCATTGCTTCCAACAGTTACAACAGATCCCAATGTAAGAGTTCCTGTTCCGTCTGCAACTACAGTAACATTACCATTTGAAGTTGATAATATAGCAAAATTATTAACGTCTAAATTTCCACCTAATTGAGGAGTAGTATCGTTTACTATATCAGTAATTCCACCGCCACCGCCCGAAATTATATTTCCTCCAGCAGTAGTTCCATCACCAACATAGACTAGCTTTGTATCAGTTGTATATAAGAGTTCTCCAGCTGCCGGTGTTACACTTGTACGTTGTGCTGCTGTTCCTCTACGAATTTGTAATGCCATTGTGTTCTCCTAAACCTTTAAAATGTTCCGCCGTCTATAGTAAATGCAGCCGGTGATGTAAATGAACCAAAATCTACTCCTACTTGATCGAGCAAATAACTGATAGGGTTTTCATACGTTTGTTGAAATTCGCCTAGATCAAATACGTCACTAACGCCTGACGAATTAATAGTAACTTGACCTAGTCCGTTAGTTGGACTTATTGTTACATTAGTTCCTGCTATAATTCTAGTAACACCTGCCGCAATAGTCTGTGGAATCCATGAAGTGCCATTCCATGCAAGTGCTTGACCGTTTGTTGGTGCAATTGTTACAGTATCAACATCTGCTAGAGCATTAATACTTGATGTTGTGTATATACCATTAGTAACTGTACCAGCATTGCCAGTTACATTGCCAGTGACGTTGCCTTGTAAATTGCCAAGTATTGTAGAACTAAATGTTTTAGTTCCTGCAATAGTCTGATTACCTACGCTGTAGACACCGTTAGTTACAGTGTCTGCATTACCAGTTAAATTACCAGTAACATTACCAGTTAAGTTAGCAGTTATTGTTCCTTGTGTATTAACTGTAATTGTATTGTTAGCTAGACTTAGTGTAAGATTAGAACCTACTGCTATGCTTCTAAAATTAAGTAAATTACCTAATCCAGGATCATCTACTTTACTGGCAAAAATTCCAGTACCAGTTCCTAAATTTGCACCGTTAACAGCAACAATAGTGTCTAATTCTGTAAAATTAGCATTGACTTTGTTAAAAGCCGTGCGTAAATCGTCGCCTGTGTTATCGTTAGCGTAAGTTCCTAAATTAACTAATTGAATTGCCATAGTGCGCTCTCTTTAGTATATTTACCGTTATAGTCCGTACTTGCCTTTGGTAGCATTGTAGTTACGTAGTACCTGTTGTGCTGTTAGTGCTTGCCCGTAGCAATAAACTTCAGCAATCTTGCCGTTTAACAAGTTTCCACCTGGCGCAAAACAGGCCAAGTTAACTGATCCATCACCACCGTGACCACCTGCGCTGTAAGTAGGATCAAAATCGTTCTGGACACCATTGACATAGAGATAGATCTGCGGATCTGAAAACACCACAGTGGCACAGTACCAAGTGTCAGCATTAAATGATGTGGCGCTGCCAAAAGCACCCCCTCCGTAATATGGATTAACATTAGAATTACCGACCCAGAGAGTAGAGGTTCCAGCAAAGAACATATAGTGTCCGCCAGCACTACTGCTGACAAGATTGTTATCCGCACCTGGAGTTATCTGAAACCACACCATCTTGGTATAGGTGTTGGGTGGACATACATATGGCGTTGAACCAGTACTGTATTGGGTGAATCCGTCAAATGTAAAGTAACTGGGAGAACCTGAGACATAGGTTGGTGAACCTACTAAAGTTTGATCAGAATTGCCTGTAAGATCATACCAGGTTGATCCAATACCGTTATAACTTGCGGGATCGTTAGCATCAAGATGCATAGTCAAACCTGAAGTGACTATACTATTATATGTGACCACTCTACGACCAAACTTGCTGACTCCTGTGAACGAATTTAACATCTTAGAATCCTGTGAGTTGGCCTAAGACAGTATAAAGACCATCATAGAGTATGCTGAATGTCACTACATCAAACCTATTTGAACTAGGTGTGGGTGTTGTGTTGCCCTGCCACGCTAGAGGCACAGCATTTCCAGCCACCTGCACCGCTGAAGGATAGTAACCAGGGGCACCTTGTTCTATAACCAGAGTTACTGCGGTAGCATAACCCACTGCTAGATTAAGGTTAGTAAGGTTAACGGTCCAGTTAGCACTGGGTGTTAGATGATAGAATACGTGCCCTAATGAGCAGTCGTGTGTTACTACACCCGTAGCATATGACTTAGTTTGGAACTTTTCGTGTACACCATCTTCTATTTTAAGAATGCCTGTGGTCACATTACCAGCAGTTAATAGATTAGTTGCTGAGTTAAAAGTTAAATCAACATCGGCTCGTAATATTTGAGTTGTATCTCTAGTCTCAACAAAAGTTATAGAATAGTTTGTGTTAATTCCGTTGGTGTTTGTAATATCAACTGTGGCCGCATTACCTGTATAGGCTGTAGTTTGTGTTGTGCTATCTGGGAAGATTAATGAATTGTTACCAGTGAAGATCCAATTAGTTGTCCCACCGTCGGTGCTTAATTCGATATTACCATAATCAGCGACACCACTACCGCTACGGATTATAATTTCTCCTCCATAGCCTGTTGAACTTATACCTGCCTGAATTATTATATTTCCACCCGAGTTACCATCAGCGGAATTACCTCCGTTGTCTCCAGCATCACCAGCAACAATATTAACGTTAGCACCTGGACCGGCAGATATTCCTGGACCAGTAGAAGCAGCACCGTCACGAGCCTGTATTTCATTTGCTCCACTTGCTGCCACAACAAAATACTGCGTATCGTTGCCCAAGAACAGATCAGTTTGATTTTGATCGCCTGAAGTTATGTGTATGTGATCGCCTTCACCGCCACCTGTTGAGTAAATTTCTAAACGCTGTGTGCCGTTGAGAGCACCCCCGGGCACCAGTGTCATCGATGTAGTTGTTGTTCCCCACAGTTCGTTAGTCACTGTGGTTTCTTGGATCACACCGCCCTGTGGTAAGTTTAATTCTCCTAGACTGTTGAATTCCCAATTTCTATTTTGCGGCTCAGCAGCAGTAAATGTATAGACTTCACTGTAGGCAAACGGATCAACTTCGTCAGCATCTGTAGTGATGGTAAAGTTTCCGCCCATATCAACAGTGGCACTGGTAACTGTGGTAACACCTATGAGGTTCAATCCTGTAACAGTCATTCCTGCTACAATGAAATTAGCACTTGGACTGTTTGAAATATTACCAGTTATAGTGTTAGTACCTGCTCCCGCTGGCATTCCGCCTTCCTGTGTTACAGTATAAACCGCTGCTGAAAACTGTGTGTTGATAGTCACTGAACCAAATGTGCTATTACCATCATTACCTGCCAGTAATGCTACGTCATATCCACTGGTAGCCAGAACGCCACCACCTGGTAATTCTAAACCACCGTTAGGGTTAAAAATCCAGTTTTGAACTGTGCCGCCGGGCTGTAAGAAAGATGTTATTGATACTGGACCATTTTGGTTGGCTATACGAAGCCCATCGTTTAAATTAGAATTAGCATTGTTAGGAATATCAACAAAAGCATATGAGCCTTCAGAACCGATCGTAAAACCGTCGTGTATTATTGTCGTTCCGTTTGGCACTTGAAGATTGCCGGTATCAGTAAATGTCCAAACATTAACACCGCCAGCGGTATTCAATCTAATTACACCGGCGGCTGCTGTATATAGATCTAAGTGTCCACCACTGTTAGCATCGATAGTAATGTTACCACCTGTGCCGTTAGCACTACTACCACTTTCAATATTGATCCAACCGCCGTTAGCACCTGCTCCGTCACCTGCGTTACCTGCTTGGAAGTTTAGGTATCCGCCGCTGCCTGTAGTCTGTCCTCTGCCAGCACGGATCTTAATATCGCCACCATCACCACCACCATCACCACCAGGACCTGCCCATAGGTAAACATCGCCACCTTCACCTTGTGTGCCTGTGTAACCAGGAGCACCCTGTATGATGATTCGCTCAGCACTAGTATTGCTGGCACTTGCTGAAGGTCCGTAAATAATTGCCTGATATGCTGAGTTGTCAAACTTCAGTGTTTGTCCTGTACCACTGGGATTAGCATTATCGCTGATTGGCACATTCAGTATAGGAAACAGGGTATTTCCATTATACTTAAACTTCCAATTTAATTCGCCTAAATTAAAATTAATGCTGCCGCCGTCACCGTAGTTATTGTTAGCCGCTGTTCCAGCATTGATTGAAATATCACCACCGTGTGCTGTTGAGTTAGCAATGCCGCCACCATCAGCTCGTTTGAATGTATAAATTACACCGGTTTCAAAAACAGATCCGTCTGTGCCATCAATGTCAATGTTGTAAGTGCTTGGTGCTATAAATTGTATGGCAGTGACTGCCTTCTTACCTGGTAAACTTCCTCCATAGACATAATCACCTACAACCACATTAGCTATGTTAGGATCGGTGTTGCTGTCTCCAGCAAACGTGCTTGTAGAGACTAGATTGTTGTTTATGGCCGTAGTTACTGTTGAAGCCCAGGATGTCATACCAGTGCCATCCACTGCCGCGGTTATTGCTCTGTCATAGTATAAATCTACTTCAGTAGAACTAAATTCTACCACATAAAACTTTTTATCGTTTAGTTCTGTGGCTGTGGTAATTCCTGTAAGGTGTATAGCATCGCCAGTGTTTAGGTTATGAGCCACTGCCAATGCGACTCTAACTGGATTGGTATTATCTATAAATGACACGGGGCCTTGATAAAGTTTAGAGCCAACAACTCCACCAGGTCCGCTTGTTATGCTAATATTACCGCCTTGGTTATACTCACCCAGTCCAGCCTGTAGAGTTACGTTACCGCCTCGGTTTGAATAACCAACCCCTTCACCGCCTGCTATACTAATATCACCACCGCTATTACCTGTGTCACCTGGGCCATCAAGGGAGCCAGCGTTACCAGCAAGTATTTGTATATCGCCACCACTGTTGCCAGGATCACCGTTACCACCACGAATATAAACATCTCCGCCTTCACTGTCAGTGCCTGGTAGGTCTTTACCTTGTATCCAAATGTCATCGCCTGACAGCAGTGATATATCAGTGCCAACTGCTGTTAATACTTGACCATTGGAAAATATCACGCTGTTGCCGCCATGGTCTCTGATAGTGCCGTTAGGAGGTAGATATAAATCACCTTCTGAAGCAAATAACCAAGCACTGGCAGCAGCACTGATGATCATTTCATCTGTGCTACGAACCTTTGCCAGTTGCATTATACTTGGTTCTTGGCTGAATGATACATTTAATACGTAATCACCCGAGTCAGGGTCTGGACCCATCATCTCCATTAGGATATCTACGTTGAAACCTGTGATGCCGTGATCTGCTTCGGTGTACCTAAAGTTCTGCTGTCCAACATATCCTTTGTTGGTATTAAAAATAGGATCGTTAGCAGTCCACGACAGTTGTGCTCCCTGACGATTCAAGCCAACAATAAAACTGGCTGTGCCATCGCCTTGGAATGCTGCCAGTCCTGTATAGTGTGCGGCATCAAATACTGCGGTAAATTGTATAGGAAACTTAGCAGGTAATATAAGATTACCGTGTTTGTTGAAGGTCCAATCGTGTCCAACACTACTAGTAGTTATTCGTGCTCCTACGTTGTCATTGACCGAAATTCTATTTTCATTGCTGCCTCCAACGAGTTGAGCAAAGATAGAACCTTTAACTTCAATGATACCAGTTGTAGCAGACAGTTCACTACCGTTGATAGTAATATCACCGAGATCAGCCCCACCACCCGTCACCACACTTCCGTTGATAGTCAGTTGTCCTGATTGATTAACCGCTAATGGTGTCCCGCCAAGGTAGATAGTAGAGTTGCTGACATATAAACTACTCCAAGGTTTAGCCGCACTTCCTAGATCACCACCGTTGGCCACACTAGGTAGTATGCTACCGGCTACAGTAAGATTACTGGTAATCTGAGTTCGTTGAGCAATAATAATATCACTGCTGTCAGTGGTAGTCATTGTACTACCTGTAAATTCAAATGCACCTATGTTAAGACTACCGTCTCCTAATCCTATAGCGTTATATAATTCGGTAAAGTTTTGATTAACTTTATCAAATGCTGTGCGGATAGGATCTCCGTTGCCTTTATTAGCTACACCAATATTAACTATTTGTTTTGTCATTATACACGCCCCACTGCAACTTCGATTACACCAGCTTCGGAATAATCTTTATCTTGTAATGCTTTGCCTATTATAGTTCCTACTTGAGGATTTACAGCCTTAGCAGCATGTCCTGCTACTCCAGCAGTTGTTAGCAAATCACCTTTCTTAATTCGACCTACTACTTTACAAGGTACACGCCCTTGTAGAGCAATACATGCTCTTGTACCTTTTAATTCACCATTCATCATAAAGCCTGGTTCTGTTGATACAACACCAGCTACCCTACTGTCACCAAAAATATTAGTTGTAGTAACTTCGGCATCTCCGCCAAACACTAATACTGTTCCCGGTTCATATGTTTGGTCACTACTATAAAATTCTGCTAAGTCAGCAAATGTGGCTTGTAGTGTAGCATTAGTACCCAGTGCCCATTGACCTAATATAGTCACCGGAGTGGCATTGTTAGCAGTACCGCTGGCGCTGATTATATCAATACCACCTGGAGTGGTTAATTTAATAGTAGTGCTGCTATGTGTTAGTGCATTACTACCGTTGATTAATAGTCCTTTGACATCTATAGTGCCTGAGCCGCTAGTCTTTACTAAACTATCGTTAGCACCAGCAGTTGTGATTCCAACTACAGCAAATGTTTCTGCGCCAGTTCGAGTTAATGCACCGTTAGTAGTAAACACTGCTTCAAGTGATTTTGTTCCAACTGTTGATGCTGTTAACTCTTGCGGAGCAGCAGCTGATCCTGTAAAGTTACCTAATATTCTAGCATCAGAAATATTTGTTATTTCACTTAAGGTAATACCACCAGCTTTAATACCAACCCATCCGTCTGTAATTTCAAAGTTAGCACTGTCAAAACTTGCTAGACCTCTATCTGCTTGCGTAATACCTGTAGCGTTTGCTCGAGTAGTGGCAGCAGTCATTGCTAATTTACTCTGTGCTATGGCAGCAGAATTACTTACATCTGCATTGACAATACTTAATGGTGCGTATTGTAAATCTAATCTAGCGTGTTCAACACTTTTAACAATTGATCCTCCTGCATGGATAGCAGCACTGGTTGTAAATTTAGCGCGAGTAATACCGTCAAATCTGTTACTTGCAGGTGTAGTTCCGGTGTATTGAAATATTTCACCATTGATTTGAATATAGCCGGAAGTTGGAAATCCTGTAATATCATCTACAACAATACCACCAGAGACAAATATATTTGTAGTACCAGCAATACCTGAGTCAATTGTAGGAGCACTGGTAATGCCACCTACTAGCGGTGATGCATATAAACTAGTATAAGTAGGTACAATGTCTCCACTTATAGTTGCACTGATAGCATTTAGATTGCCGCCAGTAAACATTAACACATCAGCTGACGCAGCATTTAAGATAGCCATGTCTGTTAGTTCAGACAGTTCGTCATTAAGGCCAACTAAATTATCAACGTAAAGCTTAGTAGCTGCCTCTGATGGATCCATGGGTGCTGCCAAGTTTTGGATGTTAAAGCCTCCTGCATTAAAGTTGGCTTTCATTGGTAAAGCACCGTTAAGCGGCAAGTATCCTGATCCAATCAAGTTTGGAACTGGAACCGTATTGCCGCTATGGTCTAATCCTAGTCGTTTATCAATATATCCTCTAATAGCACTTTGCACTGGAACTGTATCAGTAGCATTGTTGGTCATGGTTGCATCTGTTGAGAATTCAGCAACAGTAACACCTCGTTTAAAACCAATACCGTCTAGGTTACTCAGCGCAATACTTGCGGAGAATGTAACAGTACCAGTACCTTGATCAACTGTAAAGAATCTACCTACACGGAACACACCGTCTTGGTCTGTGGTCACATAGAACACACGACCTTTTAGTTCTTCAATAACTTCGTTTTCTTGGAATGGTCCTTGACTAGGATTACCAAAAATTGCACTTGGATAGTTAGTAGTATTATATCCACCTGTACCAATGTCTAAGAAATCATGACCGGTTGCACGACATGTTGAAATTTTAACTGTAATACTAGCAGTTGAACCTGCTGGTAAACCTGCTCGTAAAGTTATAGAACTTGATCCGCTTAGAACTCGATTAATACCGGTAGAAGTTCCAAAGTTATTGTTATCAGTAACATCGGTGAAACTGATATATGGTGGAATCATTCCTACAGCTGGAGTGTAGCCGGTGATTCGATGCATCTTACCGTTCCATGCAAATAGTAATGTTCCAGTGTTTAATAAATCACGTTTGGCCGCATTCTCTGCACCGGATATTTCAAAGATAGCAATTTTAGTATCGCCGACCTGAGAACCCATGCGCTTGGCAGCATTATCTGGGTCTACTGTAGTAATCTTTGTAGGATCGCTAGTTGGTTTAATATAAACAAACGAAGTATCTGAGCTTAGAACAGCATTATTAGCTGGTAATTTACTACCGTCCGCAAGACTTGTACCGTAGGCAATAATTCTATATACATCAGGTAAAGTTGCATCAAATTCTAACGCCGTACTAGGTCTAGTTGGATTGACGTTTTCAACTTCGTTGAATCTAAAGTTTTGCAATTCTCGAATTGCAATGTTCATATGATCATGAAGCTGTGTAGTAAAACCGTTGGCTTCTCTGTTATCATTAGAGTTTGTGCTAATGCTTAGTAATAAAATTTCCTTGCCACCAAAGCATGTACCTCCACTAGTGTAAGTGCTATAGCTAGAGCTATCAACAGTTGTGGCTAGCGTAGGATCTTGGTAAAGCTGAACAGTATTTGCTCCATTACGTTTTACATAATACAGACCAGTAATCTGTATCATACCTGCTACACTTTCAATTTTTACTAGGTCACCGTTAGTAAAGTGATGATTTTCACTAAACGTTACTTGTGCAGGATTAGCTTTTGTAATAGCAGTGATAGTATAATTAAACTTTTCATTAACAACGCCACCGGACGCATATGCAGTAAATCCAGTTGAATTAACGGCACCGCTTAAGACATCAGTAGTTGGATCGTAACTTGTATATAATTCAAATGTTTTGTATGTTAACGGATTAGCATAATATCTATTACCGTTAAGTTGAGTCATACCAACTACACCGCTAATGGCAATTCTATCACCCCTATAAAACTTAATAGGACTTTCAACAGTACCTCCACTGGCATATGTGGTAAAATTAACGCTATCTAATTCGGGTATAAGAGTATCGTCGGTGTATAATGCAAATGTACTTGCACCTGTTGACTTAATGTAATAACTACCATTATTGATTTGTGTCATGCCTACAACACCAGTAATAGTTACAAAGTCCCCGTCGGTCATACCATGGCTACCGCTAACAGTTACCACTGCTGGACTGGCTCTAGTAATACCTGTAATGGTTAAAGGCAGTGTGCCCATTACGGTTACTACTGCGGTAGTAGCTTGTGTGACTCCTGTTATGCGATATGTATATTGACTTTCGTTTAATCCAGTTCTAGTAATTGTTCTAAGTTCATATCGTGAAACACTACCATTGTTGTGATCAATCTCAATCTCACTCACTGAGCTAGGAACGTAAGTATATCTCTTAATATACAGTTCAATATCATTTTTTTGATTATCTGCACTAAAGTCATCAAAACGATAGATCTTAGCAACCTGTGTCATGTTTTGCGCTAGAGAAACTTGATCTGGTATTTCAGTTGGATCAGCCCCGATAGCCTTAAGTCCATAGTTACCTTGTGCATTTGATCCAGCAACTGATCGAATTTGTCCGCCGTAGCTGGCAAGATAAGCAGTATGACAGTAGTAAGTAAATGTTGAAACTTGTTCAGTCAATCCAGTATTGTGTGCAACAATACCGTAGCCTAAGTCGTTGACTTGTGTAAAGTCATTGGCTAGCATTGATCGGTTACCAGGAGTTTCTAAAATAATATTAAGGTTGCCGCTAGTCCACGGTGTTGTAGGATTAAGTTCAACTACTGCTACTCCAGTACTAGCATTATATGATTTAACATTGTCAACTTGATAACGGAAACCGTTATAGTAAAATGCAGTTGGAGCAACTGGTCTACGGTAAGTAAGTCCGCTTAATGTAAGATCTAATCCAGATGCATTAGTAATTTTTGTTTTTAATCTACCAGCAAAGCCGTCAATAAACATACCACCTGCAAATGTTCGTCTATTAATGCTCTTTGAGAAACATGCACTTTCTTGTACATAAGGACTCTTAGAACCAACTGCGCCTGCTGGATCTAGCACACACATAAATCCGCCGTGCCCTTGTGCTGTTATGTTGCTTATTCTCACAGCATCGTTAAACAAGAATACATCAACATTAGAATTATTTTTTGGAGGATTAAAGCTAGGATTAAATGCATATACCACAGTACTAATTAAATTAGCAATGTCGGCGCCACTACCTGCTTCAGCAGTAAGTGTGTTATTTAAAATTTGAGATACAGCACTTTGATAAGTTACAGTTGGTGCTTGATTTAAAATAATTTTCTGTGCAACGGTATTAATATGATTCATACCGGCAATACAAGCTGCTTGTGTAACTGTAGGTGCCGAATTTAAAAATGTTGCTGCCGTACTCACAGCGTTAATTTTTCCACCTGCTTTCAAATCAGAAATAATAGCATCTAATATTAATCCAGTGTCTCTAGAACTCTTAGCAGTGTCAAACGCAATAACTCCAGGTTGTGCAGAAACAAAAGCTGTTACTTCTGCTTTAATGTATTCTTTGTTTATTTCTAATAGTTTAGCAGAGTTTACATAGCCACCTTCATTTGTATACGAAGGTCCTAGATCCATAACTCTTGTAGTGTCTGTTAGATAATGATATCCATATTTTGGACTGTCATATGTAGCAGGTAGCGCAGATAAACCAGTCGACACTACACTAGACACACTAGTTAATAGTGTATTTGATTTGGTAATTGCTCCAGCTTCTCCGGCAGGCGCAGTAATAGTTTGACTTACTGCGGCTTGTAGTGCAGTATATGCAGTATTAGTTAAAACAAAGTTTACAACAATGGTTTTTAATTGTGTAAGTGCTGCTGCGGTCTGTGCTTCTTGACCAATAATTTTACTAGTAACACCGTTGTAATACAATGATGCTGCATCGTAGGTTGAAGCATTACCGCCATACTTAATATCTTGAATTAATGCATCAACAATAAGACCAACGTCACGAGAACATTTACCTTGATTATAAGTAAAGCCTGAAGTAAATGGAGATATATTGCCAGCAACTTGAGCAGCAATCCATGCAATAACTTCTCTCTTTAAAAAGTCTTTATTATCTTCAAGCAATCTAACTGCTTCTGGATAATATGTAGGAGCGAGATCTAGACCGTCAAAGTTAGTATCTCTATAAAAATAAGTTTCAATCCATGGACTTTGGCTTGCACGATCTTTAGGGCGTATAATTGTTCTACGGAAATCATCCCCTCTAATTGTTACGTTAGCAGGAACTCTAATAGGATAATCTTCATAGAAAATTCCGCTTTCTGGTCTAATAGTAATTTGATAAACCTTGTTAGATTCAGCAAATTCAACTTCTTCAGCTACCGTAAAATTGAACGGTGTTAAAAGTGTGCATTCTATTGTGTCATTTGAAACACCTGACGTATAGCTAACAACTCTGCCAATTGCTCCGGAATTTATACCTCGAACAATTTTACCAGGAATAATATCAATATTTGTTGGAAGTCCTTGGTCAACATAGCCCTGTCCTCCATTGTTTACCACAAAAGATACTAGGCCAGATCCGTAATCAATGCTCGGAGTTGACGATAACCCGTTGTTTATAATTCCAGTAACAATATTAAATTTTGTTCCAACAAGAGTTCGTTGTGTGCTGTTACTATTGATAAGATCACTTTGTCTTGTATAAACTGATTGATAACTTACTGGCGGATTGATTTTTTGTAACACATAATCTGCTAATGATTTGGCATAATTAATACCAGCAAGTGTTTCAGTTTTTTGATTACCGCTGGCAACTCTAGCACTTAAATTACTAAAATATGATCTACCTGCATTTATAGATTGATGATTACTGTCAAACAGGACGTCTAAAATTACAGCATCAATAATTATTCCCACATCTCGAGAGCATAATTCTTCGTCATAGTTAAAGTTAGGAAATGTAGTATTAATGTAACCTATGACTTCTGCTTTAATATATTCTCTGTTTTTAGATAATAAAATTTCTACAGCACTATAACCAGTTCCTCCAGTTATAGATACAGTTTGTACTTGACTGTTAGTAGTTTCTCCGCCGATAGTAAATGCTAGTCTTTGTCTATATGGTCCAGGTTCGTTGGCAGCAACTTCAATTAGTTCTTCTGCTTTACGGCAAGCAGCACCAATAGTAGCATAAGCATAAGCTAAGGCTCGACCTTCTTTACCTGGCGGTGTGTTAGTTTGTGCATCATCACCTGATGTGCTTACAAATAAATTTATATTACTGGCAAAACTGTTATTATCTACATAATATTTTGTAGCAGCTTGTAAATCTGGATTGGCACCAGTAATTGTTGGTATTGGGTTTACATTTAGCGGTTCAGGATGGTCAGATAGATACAATGGTCCGGTCATGACATCGCCGTTGCGTCTTACAGTACTAATTCTAGGAAGTGCTTCGTTAGTTAAAAAATTACCTGGAATTGAAGTATCTAAGAAAGCATCTACTAGAGTTTGAACACCAGATCCAGATCCCGGCGGAATAGCTATTCTATTTGTACCAGGATTAGCTCTTGCATCTTCAAAAGTTGGGTGAACACTTAATTCTACAGAGTTTACATATTTTAAGTAGTATGTTGTACCTTCTATAAGACCAGCGGCATTGGTTCCTGATGAATAATATTTAAATGCAATACCGTCGCTACCGCTGTCATACCCATGTCCTGTAATTTTAATATTACCGTTTTGATAAGCTTCAATCGTTTGTGTGTATTCTGTTTGATCAATTGGTTCAGTTCTAATACGAATTTGACCTGCGCCAGATCCGCCGCTGGATTGTAAATAGCGTTTGTCTGCATAACCTTTAGTAATGGCTAAATCATCTACAGTAATATTTGTTCCGTGAACACTGTTAAAAAGATTAACGTTAGTAGGGTTAGGTTCTCCAACTCGACCAATTGGTAAGCTATTAGCATTTAGAGGAGCGCCTAAACTTGGTGTAAGGTCACCATTAAGTTTTGCACCGCCGGCACTGATTACTAATTCAGTTTCGCTGGTGTTATCGATACTAATACCGTTAGTACCTACTAGTGATTTAGCAAGAACAGCATCACCAGGATCGTTGACTACAAACACTTGGTTTGGTGCATATGAATTAGGAAAGTCGTCTAGACTTGTAGATTTAATTAAATCACCTTCACCTATAACAGCATAAAGGTCTTTTAGGTTTTCGTTTACTTTTCTAAAAGCTTCACGAATACTGTCGCCAGTACCGTCATTGCCTTGTACACCAATATCAATTTCTTGTCTTGCCATATTATACCCCGAAACTTGAACCACAACCGCAAGTAGTTGTTGCGTTTGGATTTTTAATTGTAAAGTTTGAGCCCATTAGCTCTTCTTTATAGTCTACTACTGCACCTTCTAAATACTGAGCACTCATAGAATCTACTAGGACATGAACACCGTTAGCTTCGATGTCCCAGTCATCTTCTGCTAGGTTATCGTCTATAGTAAAGCCATAACTGAATCCTGAACAGCCGCCTCCTTGTACAAACATTCTAAGTTTAGCATTAGGGTTATTTTCTTCTGCTAAAATATCTTTAATTTTAACAGCGGCAGACTCAGTTACTGTGATCATTTTTATCCTCTTTTGGTATTTACCTAAATTTTTTATAACCCTAATGTAAATAACATTATGTACTTAGAACAACGTCAAGAAGAATGTGTACATGTAAGAACTAGCAAACTAGGAAACTTACATGTATATTCTCGTACAAGGACATGGGTTTATTTTAGATGCGATAGCTGCGGTAGCATTTTCCAAAGACTTAAAGAAAAAGTCAGCCCTAAACGTCTAAGCAACAATTATTTTCATTGTTGCCTAAACTGTGACAGCAAAAGATTTGCTCAAAAAAAAGGCGCCGAGCGGCGCACAATTTGGGATATGAGTGTTAATAGTGACCTAGATATTAGTCGTTTGTAGACCTAGTCTTGCACTAATTACATTCCAATTAATAACTTTCCAAGTATTTTCTAGATATTTTTTCTTGTCCCATTTGTAATCTAGAGCCCAAGCATGTTCCCACCAATCAACTAACAACATAATATCTTGTCTAATTTGATGATTGGTAATAGTTTTTATATCACCATCTTTGGCTAGATAAACCCAACCGCTACCTTGTATACCCATGGCAACTTCTAAGAATTCTTTCTTGAAATTATCAAAGCTTTTATAATGTTCATTGATAAATTCCAGTGCTGGACCGTTTGGTTCGTTACTGGCTGCAATACGTTGGAATTGAGGGAAATATAGGTTATGTAAGAAAGCACCTGCTTCGTTGAAATCTAAGTCACCTTCACGTTTATTGTAACGATCTACATAAGTTTGAGCTAGTTTATTGTAATGATAAAATAGCGCATCTTCTGAAAATACAGGTTCTAAGTCTGTTTTTGAATACGGTAAGGGTATTAGCTCAAGTTCTTTGCTTGGAGCATTTTCGTTAAACAGCACATTTTTAAAAAAGTTGTATGGCATGCTATATTTAACAATAAATAAACTACAAGGAGAATACTATGGAAGTATTAATTGGAATTTTATTTGTTATTGTTGCAGTAGCTTTTGCCTACACTATGCTTAATAAGAACAAATTTGACACAAATCAAGACGGTAAATTGGATGCTGGAGAAGTAAAGGCAGCAGCCGTAGAAACCGTACAACCAGTGGTTGCTAAAGTAGAAGAAGCAGTAAAACCTCTAGATTTGAATGCAGACGGCAAAGTTGACCTAGCCGACGCTAAAGAAGCTGTCAAGCGTGGTCGTACCAAGGCCAAAGCTAAAGTTCAAGCTGTAGCTGAAACTGTTAAGAAAAAGACTGGTCGAAAGCCTAAGTCACAGGCCTAACTGTTTAGCCTGCTCAAACAGAGCAAAGCTGGCTAGGTTCTTAGCCTTAGACTCGCACATGATATCATGTGATTGTCTAAAGCCTAAAGCCCACTCATTAACTGCGGTGTTCCAATAGAAATTACTATGGGCCCGCAGTTTCTGTTTCTTATGTCCTGATTCTAAGAGAATCTTATGATCGGGAAGTGTTGCATTGCAGTGAGCAACCAAGACGTCCTCTCGGCTGACACTATAATGGCAAGTAGGACGAACACCCCGCCAACTATCGATAACCCTCTTAACACGATCATCTCCAGGCTGGATATATTCGCCTTCGCGAATCCAATGATGATGAATGTCAAGCACAATAGGAACGACATCACTAATAGAAAGGCAGTCATTGAGTCCATAGCTTATTTCTTCGTTTTCGATGGTAATGGTGTTACGGGCTTCTGTACTAAGTCTCTTAAGGGCGAGTCTAATACCTTCTGGACCGGCTCGACCCGAGATGTGGACGTTGATCTTAAAGTCTTGAAATTGTTTACCGAACCCCATCCAACTGGCCATAGTTGCATGATATTCAAACTCCTCAATAGATCTGTTTACAATGTCAGAGTTAGCAGATGCCAACACGCAAAACTGACCAGGATGGAAACTAAGCCTAACACTATTCTTCCTAGCCAAAGATCCGACTTCTCCGAAAAATCGTTCGGCGTAATCTCTAACATCGGATTGCCTATAAAACCAAGACCAACTTGGCTCAGTGAACACAGGAAGGATATCGCTGCTGAGTCGTACCATTCTAAGATTTTCATCTAAACCACCTACCCTTTCAACTAGCAAGCGGGTAGATTCGATGTTACCTTTCATTAGGTCCCATAGTTTTTCTACAGCCTTGTCCTTGCTTTGTCTATTTAACCAAGCTACGGTAGTGGAACCTGTATTATATTTTTTGCAGTCGTCTTTGGGTTTGATGCCGTCTACTTGGCTAGGATTATCAATCCATTTGCAAGCGAAGCCGATACGTTTAGTCATATTAGTCTCTGTGTGTAACATACTACAATTATAGACGATTTATCGCCAGTTGTCAACAATGATTGGATCTTTAACCTCGTGTGGATCTGGACTACCATGAAATGCTAGTACACTAGTTTCTGGATCTGTAACAACTTCTCGAACAACGTTAAAATTGAATCTACCGTTTACCCGTATCAATTCACCGCGATCTCTAACTTCCCATTTATAACTCATTATCCATTTATCGGGAAAGAATTTAATATTATCTCGATGAAAGCACCAAATATAATCTTGATCCCCATGAAACTGAGTTGCATATTGAGGATTAGATTCTAATTGAGTCCATATTTCTGAGTATTGATTTGCAGGCCATTTCATTACAGCACTGCCTAGTCGATCGTTTCCTCGTTGAAATACTCTACCAACATCTCTAAGACCTACAAAATTATTTGGTAGATATTGAGTAATATTATCTATGTTTTTAATTATGACCATGTCAAGGTCAAAAAATAGATTAGTATCCCCGTTGGCAAAATGTCCTTGCTTAAAAAGATATGGTTTCCACCACCAGCCTTTTAGCTTTGGTCCATCTAATGGTTTAATTTCAATAGATGGATTTAAACCAACAGTATCTTCTGTAAAGCATACAAAACGAAAAGGCACAGTTAAGTGCCTTTGGATCATATTATATAAATTGTTAACATACTCGGGACCATACTTGGTCCCGTGCTTTAAACAAATAACATTAAGCAAACAAATCCTCGTTCCATTCTCTATGACCTTCACGGAAAGCCATATTTGCTTGAGTTTCGCGTACTTCTACACGATAACACCAAAGACGTTTAGCCTCTCCAGGTCCCCATAGGTCAGGGATGTAAACTCCATTGACATACTTATACAGCATATCAGATAATCCCTCGCAACCTAACCTTGGTAAAATTGTTAACTTAGCCATTTTCTTTTCTTGTAACAGTTTAAATGTTTCCATTTCTGGATCATCTTGTGCTACAAGTAGCGTATGATCGAATTGATCTTCGAGAATTTTTTTGAGTTCTTTAAGACCGCCATAGTCCGCAGCCCAGTTGCGTACATCTAATTCATCTGTACCAAAATAAAACTTCATTGAAAAACTGTAACCATGAATCATGTTACAGTGACTATCGGCCCTCCACTGTCTGTATGCACAAGGAAATGCGTCGTGATATTCTTTTGTGCTTGTGTATTTGTATACTCTTGTTTGATTTGCCATCTCTAGTCTCCTTTATAATAGGTAGCAAGTTTGATGGCATGCAGAATTTATATTGCGGGTTGAATGCCTGAGACCGCATAATGTAATTATACAGAAATATATTTAATTGTCAAGTTATTGATCGCCTTCCATTCGTTCGGAATCGCCCAATTAAGTTGCTGATGTTGTATAAAATGAATTGAATCAAAGTGTTTGGCTATTTTTTTAAATTGGTATATCCAGTGACTAGGATCAATTGCTCTATGCGAAACAGGATCATAATTAGCAGTTCCCTTATATACATTATTGACTAATTGCTGATCACCCCATAGATCAAATCCTAATAAATTAACCTCAGTTGGATATAACAAACAAGCCAGTAGTATAGCATAGGGACCACTGTTCCAGTGAAATGGTATATCAGCTTTTTGTGTTCCGGTAAATGGAATATCAGGTAATGACCGCACCCGCGAATCTTTAAAGTCAGTTGACCAATCAGGTCGTGTATAAACAGCATTAGGATAAGAGCTAGCTAGTATTTCGCTGACCATTCTACGATCGACTGCTACTATTTCGCTGGGATAGAAATCTCTGTAAATGGCATTACAGCCTACAGTATAGTCTTTGATAGAATTTAAATTAAAGTTTAAACGGCTTTGCCCGTTACCAATTACCCACGCATTCACTGACTGGCAATCATTCCAAACGGCAACCAGTGTCCTGGTTCACCTGGTGTAACACATACCCAGCCGATATAGTCACTGGCTTTAGGATCGGTATTCCATACAATGTCACCCTTGTTGAATTGACCTTGTGTTGGTTTTCCAATACCCTTCATAAACTTTTTATTGTCAAAGCTTACTGGACCTGCTACAGTAAGTGCAACACCTGGATCTGGTTGTGCAACACCAACAGTTAGATTGCCGTAAACAGAAACTGTTCTTGAATAATTTTCTGGGTTACCAATAACAATATTTTGTCCTAGGCTAAATTCAGTACTTTCATGTCGACCTATTTTTAGGTCTCCGTAAGCATGTAATTCGTTTTCTACTAAGCTGGTAGTTCCAATACTAAGTTTAGTTGTTGATAAGGTTCTAGTAATAGCAGCATCGCCGGCAACTTGAAGTTCTCTTAACAGGCCTAATTTTTGTAATGAGCTTTCTGTAACGCTTGTTCCTAATTCAGTATATGATAAAACGGGTATATTATCTATACTAAAATGTCGACCGCCTTGAAGGTCAATATGATCTGTAGACCAAATCCTATCTGGCCCTGCTTGTAAAATAAATTGTTTAATTGTGCCTTTGGACTTAGACCATACAATGCCTTTACCATAGTTTGTACTAGAATCAGTTTCTTGGAATACTAACGGACTTGATCTAGCAGTAATTACTTCTTCTGCATAAATCTTTCCATGAACTCTAACATCACCGTTATTAGCTACAGTTACTCGTACAGTATTATCTGTGACAAGTTCTAAATGATCGTTTCCAACAGTTCCTAAGGTAGCAGTATCAATCTTGTTACTGCCTAAGAATATATCTACGCCATTTTCAAAGATGCCCAATGCACCCGCTGGGGTTTCGGTATTAATACCAACTCGATTAGATTCGCTATAGAATCCAGCAAATTCACCTAATACTGTATCTCCTGATACTGTAAGTGATCGGAGAGTGCCTAGTGTTTTTAAATTACTCTTAGTAACAGTTGGACCCAACTCGCCAAATGCCAGAACTGGAGTATCGTTAATTTGATATGTTTGTTCTTCCGCAAGATTCAAACTTAAATCTGATTTAAGTTGAGATTTTTTATAAGTTAATCCTTTGCTTTTTTTGCCGTCGGACCACTTAATACCCTTGCCTTCAACGTCAGCAAAGCTAGACCCAACAAAGGTAACATCCCTTTTTGGTTCAACAGTATCTACTGTAATTTTGCCGTCGGTGACTACTAATGACTGCTTGGTAGCAAGGTCAATTATACCCTGAGTGCTAAATTTTAGAGGTTCAAAAACGTTAATGGCCATAGAAAATACTCTCTTTTGAGTATTTATCTATGGCTTGGGTTAATTTATGCTACTTTAAGTAGGATTGTTTCTTCGTTAATGCGACCGTTCATTTTGGTATCAACAGCGTTGATTTCCTCCAAGAACTTGCGTAGTTGAACCTTACCTGCTGCCTTAAACTCTTTGAGTTGTTCGGCAGGTTTACGCAAGGTCTTTTGAACACTTTTAGTTTCGTCAAAATTGATAATAGTAGTACCTTTAACACCAAGCTCATTAAAGTCAGAGGCTACATACTTGCCTAATTTACGAGTCTTTGAGTTATAAATCCACAGTTCCTTCATGCCTATAATATCGGCAGGATTGATACTAACTAGCTTTAATGGCTCGTCGGTTTTCTTGTACTTGAGCTTGCTAACAACCTTGTCTTTGCTAATGGCCTTGACTTTGCGAGGCTTCTTGTTAACTTTAGCTTCTTGCATGAGCATGTTGCAAGCTGATTCAATTTCCTGTAAGAATGCAATTAGAGTTTTAATCTGTTTGCGACTACGATGCTTGTAACCTTCACGCAATTGCTCATCAGCATTGCCGCTTGCCAGTTCAAGAAGTTCTGCAAGATCCTTGCCGTAAAAATCACGAATGATACGTGCATGAGCAGCCTTGGCGCCTTTGCCCTTGAGTAGATTCAAAACTTTGAACTGTTTAGGATCAAAGTTTTCTGGATCTTTTTGCCAAGCTTCATAAGCTTCTTCAATTTCTTCAGTCATAGCATAAGCCGCATCTCGGACACGTTCTTGGATGCTCGGAACATAAACCGCAGGCTTTTCTTCCTTGGGTGCATCGTCATCGGCTTCGAGGTCACCTGCGCCATCATTCATGACCTTGTTAATTTCGTTACGCAACCAAACGCCAGTGTCTTTGCCGTTGTTAAAACCTTCGTGAATTTCAGGCATACCGCGAACTAGGCAGGCTGCAACACCAACCATAGTACCTTGAAAGTACTTGTCTTTGGTTTTACGAATAGCCTTAATGTCTGACTTGTCGTAGCCTTGTGTATGCATCCATTCTACTACCTTGACCTTGAGCTCTTTAACAGAACTCTCCATACGGTAGTAATCCATGGCCTTGCGGAAATTGGCTGTAAATTGTTCGCCAGTCCAATCTTGAGCACCGTCCCAGTTAGGACTGTTATCACGGTTAGCCTTCTGGCGAATTGCAATGCTAGCTTTTTTGAGTTTAGTAGCCAATTTATGCTCCTGTTGTGTTAAACAATATCAATATTATAACATCGTTTTGAGTATGTGTCAAGAGATATATCCTATGGATTTGGCTAGCCAAGGTATAGTATTAGCCAAATTTTGATCTCTGATACGATCTAAGGATCTAGTCATTTCTATAAATTTTGGAATTAAATGACTTCGATCTTCTTGCATCATATAGTCCAAAATCTTATCAAAGTTTGATTTAAAAGCCATTTTCCAACTGTCTTCACTGTACCATTTATTGTATCTTTCTATAATCATTTTTTTAGTTTCTAATGGCAAAATTTGTACATTGTACCATTCTGGGTTAACTAACATGTGAAAACTAGGAGCATTTCTTCTAATTACAGGAGATTTGTATTTGTGTTGTAATTCTACTACATCTAAGAACCCTAAAATATTAAACACACTTATAGTAGGAGCAAATTTAGCATAGATATTTTTAGTATCACTAACGGATAGTGTTTGAATATTTTTTTCGATGATATCCCATTTAACAGGAAATCTCATATAATAGGCTAAATCACCTACAGCATCTATGCTACATCCTATATCAACTCTTTTAAATTGTTTCCAAATATCAAAACAATTAGCAGGTAGTTTACTCATGTTTGAATTATATTCTAAAAGAATATTTTTACTTACTCCTAGGTTAATAGCCAAGTCTAATAATTTCCAATGTGCTTTGTTGATAAAAGGTTCACCGCCTGTAATGTATATTCGATCAACACTGTGTAAAAATGATTCAGCAGCTTGCCAGAATTTATCTTCCTCGTACCAAAAGAAATCGTCGTTGTTTAAAGTCCATACATTATTTTTTAGTTCTAATTTATAATTTTTAGTTGTATAGAAATCAATTTCTTTATTTTCATTTAGCTGTCCAATATCTTCGTACCACAAACTACTATCAGTTGGCCCGCAAGATCTACATTTCATATTACACAAGTTACCAAATCGTACATCGATACTTTTAATTTTATGAATATTAAGATCAATAGATCCTTGGTTGTCTATTAAAGAATACTCGGTATTATAGGATTCTTTTAAGTATTGTCGACGACTAGTTAAATTTAGCCTTTCTTGATCAAAGCATAATTTACATTCTTCTGGCTCGATATCGTTAACCATTTGTAGTCGTATTTTTTTGTGTAAATCACTGTTTCTAACTTCACCTATAGAATATTCTTGAACATTCATAGCCTGATTATCTTTTATAGGTTTTCCGTAAGGAGGATAGGTACATTGACAACAGACTCGATAGTCGCCGTTTTGTTGAATAGCTATATGATTCCAAAGTGCAGGACATGTTTTTGTTGACATGCATTTACTTAGCATATAAATATGACGGGAGAATTTTATGGATTTTACACCTGGAAAACCAATCAGAACCTATAATGAAGACGGTTCGTGGAGAGACTGGAGTACTGACGAACTTGTTGGCGCAAAGCTAAATTATCTTGCAAATTGGAAATGTGGTGCCGGTGTTGATAGTTTATTCATTGATATGGATGGCGGAGTTTGGACTGCTAGTTGTCGTGTAGGCGGCAAGTTGGGTAGCGTATGGGATGATTTTACAGTGCCTAATGATTGGATAGACTGCAAAAGAAATATCTGTAGTTGTGGCGCTGATTTGTTTATACCTAAAGTAAGCAAAATAGAATTTAAACCATTGCTAAGAAAAAGTCATAATCTTGAACCTTTAAATGAAATTCGAAATAACGAGTTAGTACAGTTTGTAGCAATGGAACGAACTCATGCTAGCACACAAAAACAAGTTTACTGGGAAATAGGTAGACGTTGTAACTATGATTGTTCTTACTGTTGGCCGTGGATTCATAATAATACAGATCCTCATAAATCTTTAGAAGAGCTTATGCGAGCTACATCTCTTATAGAAGAACGATTTACTAAGGGCGAAAGTGTAAATTTTATTATATCTGGAGGCGAGCCTACTGCTAACAAAGATTTTTTAGACTGGCTTAGATTTTTAAATGCCTGCGGTCATCATGTCAGTTTACATAGTAATGGTAGCCGAAAGCCAGATTACTATCAAGAAATTATACACTACGGAGATTTAAATTTAAGTGTACATTTTGAATTTTATGATAGACCAAAATTTGTCAAAGTAGTTGAGGCTATTGCTAAAGAAAAAGCAGAGCACGGCGGTCTAGGACATCTAGAAGTAAAATTTATGATGGCTCCTCATAATCGAGAAGAAACATTAAGTTTAGAAGCAGAATTAAAAGAATTGCCCCATTTTAAAGAATTTTGCACATGGGCCATTGTTCCTATAAGAGGAGGCCTTGATAATAAAAATAGTGTACTCACACCTAATGCAGGAAGTGAAATTATGGATGGGTATACTAAGGAAGATTATATTCTATTTGGTGATAGGAAATGACAAAAACAATTAATATTAAACAAGAGCACGATGATCGAATTTATGCACGGACTGATACTATGTGTGATCAGGCATGGAATTATGTACAATTTTTCCCTCAACGTAATGCTGTGAACTATTGTTGTAGAACAGCTCCGTTAGAAGTTACTGACGAAGAAGTAGCAGATCAAGGTACAAATTTATTTTGGAATCCTCGACATGTTGTACAGCGTCGAAAAGATATGCTAGCTGGTAAACGTCCTAAAGATTGTGGAGTATGTTGGAAATTAGAAGATAAGGGCTTACAAAGTAAAAGAACATCACACGGCATACTTTATGAATTAAGAAAAAGCCATCCTAATGTTCCGCCAGACGGTTCTAATATAAACGATAGTGTTGCACCTTGGGATACTTTCTATACTAGTAAAAATACTCGAGTGCTTGAAATTGTATTAGGTAATACCTGTGACTCAAAGTGTATATATTGTTCTGATTATTTTAGTAGTCTATGGGCTGCCGAAAAAAGAAAATATGGAGAAGATGTTTATCTAACCTGGGAAAACGATTTTGATTCTCTACTTGTAAAAACTTTTTGGGAATATTTTGAAGAAGCATGGCCTACATTACCGCATGTAAATTTTATTGGCGGTGAACCCTTGATAATTAAAGATTTCTTTAGATATTTAGATAAGATGTTAGAGGTAGGTGATCGTATAGCTATGCAGCCTACACGAGAAACACCTTTTAAGAAAGGATTATCAATTGTTACTAATGGTAATACACCTTCACACTTATTAGATAGGTTCTTAGAGTATTCAAAAAAATTATCAAAGTATTTTAATATACATGTACAAATAAGTGGCGAAAACACTGAAGAACAGTTAGAATATGTAAGATTTGGTACACAATGGTCTCAGTGGAAAGAAAACGTAGAGAAGTATATGACCTGCGATCATATTGAAGTTCAATTCTTACCAGCAGTTCAGTTAGTAACTATTCCTTCAATGAAAAACTATATTGACTTTGTTAAAGATACTTTTTTAAAGTATAAAAAACCAGTTAGGTTAAACTGGGCATCAGTAGACTGGCCAAAAGAGTTTAATTTAGATTTTATACCTTTAGAAATTATTCCTCACATTGATGATTGTTTACAATCTTTATCTGCTTTTCAATCAGTAAGTCGAGACGAATGGCAAATAAAGAGTATACAATATTTTACACGTAGTTTACAAAAAGTCAAAGATTTAAGTTTAGAACAAAATTTAAGTATGAGCAATAACTCAACATGGGGCGAAAATTTTGTTGCTTTCTTTGATAAGCTTGACCAGCGTCGAGGAACCACATGGTATAAGACATTTCCAGAATTTGCAAGGTTAAAAAAATAATATATGTATGATAATCATAGTACGCCACCAAAAGCTGTTGTTGAACAAGTAATACATTTTGGTCAAAAATTAGAAATTGATAACGTTGCATGTGCATTTAAATGGAATTATCCTATTGTCAATTTACAAAGTGGTCATGTTCGTAACTGCTGTAGAACTCCTAAGCAAGTAATTACTGAACAAGATATACAAGATCATGGTATAAATGTTATACAAAATAGACCCTATGAACAAGATCGCAGACGAGAAAAACTGTTAGGTATAACACATGTCGATTGTGAATCTTGTCTTAGACTAGAAGCTAACAAAACTAATCCTCCAAGAACTGGATTAAAAAGATTTGTTAACGAAGTACTCATTGAGGATAAAGAACTGCATCCACATATAGTCAATGATGTGTATCAATTTCATCTAGACCATGTTCCTCAAACATCGGATGATTTGCCATACGGCCATCCTTTATTAATGTCTGACAAAGTTGACATGTTAGAAATAATTTTAGGTAATACCTGTGATTTAAAGTGTACTTATTGTTCAGTACATTATAGTAGTCAATGGGTATCTGAGTTATTAAAATATGGGGAATTATCTAAAGAAGATGTTGAGAAACAATTTCCTACTGCTCCGGAAAAACTTGAGAAGATATTTTGGGAATGGTTTTATGATGTAGGAAGACATTCTACACGCAACATTAATATACTAGGCGGTGAACCTACATATATGCCAAAATTCTACGAAGTCATGGAAAAATTAATTCATGCCTACGAAGACCTAGGCAAACGTGACCGACATGTTGAATTAGGTATTTTATCTAACATGAATACTAGAGCAGATTTGCTAGACCGATTTTTAGGATTCTTACCTAGACTAACTAAACATCTTTATGTACGATTACAACCTAGTATGGAATCTGTAGGCGTCAGAGCAGAATATATTAGGCAAAACTTATCATGGGAAAGATTTGAAAGAAACATTGATTATATCCTAGGAAACAGAGACAAGTTTGGACTCAACCCCGACAATTTTAGCATGGGCTTTCAAGCAGCTATTAATACTTTCAGTATCACTACAATGCCTGATTTTGCCTACTGGGTACAAAAGAAAATTGACACACACGGTTTTAATCTAGGACTGTATCCAAACTTAGTATCATTCCCTAGACATCACAATCCTCATATACTACCAGCTGAGTATGCAAAGTATTTTGAAATTACTAATCAGTTTATTTTAGACAATGCATTTAAAAATGACAGCGATATTAGGGCTATGAGAGCAAGAGGCATAAGAGCCAAACACTCTGGATCATGGACAGAATATTCTTCTTATTTCCTTTCTCACGAAGCAAAGTCGATGGCTATTCCTGAACGTACACCGTTTGATTTAGATAGCAGAGCATATTTTTACGACTTTGTAAATAAAATCAAAGAACGTCGAGGTAAAGACTTTTTAGAAATATTTCCTGAAATGTTTGAGTTCTACTATCTATGTGAAGAATATTACAAAGAACATGGACTGAGATGAAGAAGTTAGTAGTATTTGGCGACAGCTTTGCAAATTATTCTAAAGGCCCAGCTTCTGGAGATATTACCTGTTCCTGGGCGTCTGATCTAGCCAAGAGACTTGGTATTCCGTTACTAATGTATGGTATAGCAGGTAGTAGTTTATCTTACTCTTTACATATGTTTTTTGAGTACTATGTATCAGAAGATTTTGATCCTGAAGACTATATTATATTTTTAACAAGTGAACCTGTTTCAAGGTCGTATACAAAAACAATGACACATCCTAGCTTAGGCGTAGCACCGGGAGCTTTAAATAGTCCTTACTATACTAAAGCAGAAAAAAAATGGATTAAGAACAATATAAAAAGTTTAATTTGGTATCAGATGAGCTGTGCTAATCAAGGATTAAACTTTGATTTAGTACAAGTATTTTCTACTTTAAAAGTTTGGTCCGAAATAAACTTAACTAATAAGTTGTTAGTTGTAAGAGGGTTTGGTATGTATGCTGACATTCATATTGACGCTCTTAACAGTTTAATAAAATCTACTAGCAATTTTTTTCCTATAATAAGTAGAGAAAACTCGTTGTTTAAAATATCTATAGACGAGTTTGCTAGTGAAGAGTTGTTTAATGATTGCATCGGCGGCAACGATCCAAGAATGAATCATTTTTCAAAAGTAAACAGAGAAATTTTAATCAAATTAATTTATAAAATATTTAAAACTAATAGTGTAGACGGATTTAGTTCTAACCACTTTGTTAAAAACATTTACAATACTAAAGATGAAGTTATAAGATTGAGCAGTACACGAGGACCAATATGAAGAAAGTAGTTGTATTTGGTGACAGTTTTGCTGGTTACGATTGGGTAAGAGATGAAGTTAGTCCCTTACATTGGTCTACCTACCTAGGACAAAAATTAAATTTGCCTTCAATCAATCATGCAGTATCAGGTAGCGGCTTAAACTTTACCATGATGAGATTTCATCAATATTTAATCAATGAAGAATATGACAACGAAGACATATTTGTTTTTGCACTAACTAATGAGCAAAGGTTATATTCGTGGAACATGCCAGATCCTAGTCTTGGAATTTTCTATAATTTGCTAGATGTTGTAGATTTAAGGTCTCGTCAAGAACGACAATGGATCAAAGAAAATAAAGACCATGCGTTATGGGCTATGGAAGAAGTATTACACCCTTCTCTAAACTACAATATTTTAAAACTAGCATCTTTTTTAAAAGTATGGAGCCAGCAACATATAACAAATAAAGTGATTGTTTTAAAATGCTTTCGTTCGGCAGTTGAAGGAAGAAAAATTAGTGAGTTAAACAAGCTAGTAACTGCTTCTGAAAACTTTTTTCCTATACTTAACGAAACTGATACACTAGCAGATATTAGCAGTAATGAATTTAGCGATTCGTCTTTACATCAGTATATGTTATCTTCAAATGCAAAGACTCCAGGATTAGATTATAGAGTTAACCATCTTAGCAAAATTAATAGAGATATACTAAGCGATCAATTAGCTACTATAATAAAAACTCAATCTATGTCTTCCTGGAGTATTACAAAGTTTGAAACAACTCTTTACAAAACTCAGGCAGATGTTGATGCAATGAATGTTGCCTTTTGTTAAATCTTTTCTTTAGTACACATGATGTCAAAGTTACAATGACACATGGTCTTTTGACATTGAATAGGTTCGGTTGGTAAATTGAATGCGTGATCGGCAATGTTACCGATAGCTCCTCCCATCTTACACCATCCTCGATAAATTGATCCGTCCATGTCAACAATTAATTGTTCTACTCCTGCATAGCAATTCCAATCAGACCAGTCGTTAGTCTTATCACTGATAAATCGATGTGCGCTAGAAATCATTGACTGACCTTCTTGGTTAACCATTTTCATAGCACCTCTATAATAGTCAAATGAACGATCAAATTTAATATGTTTAGTAATTAATTCATGTTGTTTGTCAAAAATCTTTTTTTGGAATTCACTATAGTTGTACAATGTGTCCCCAAAGTCATGTATTAGTGGTTGTAGCGCCATGCTTATGTTACCTAGATTTTTAACTTTATTAGCTACAGCGTAACAATAATCAAACTTTTCTGGGCTCATCATGATGTTTACATGTGTCCTTACATCTTTATGTAGAGTTTTTACTACTTCAATAAAATGTTTTTCGTCAGCAAACTCAGGATGAAAGCTTAGACACACATGATCAAAAAATTGTTTATTTTCTTCCCAGTATCGAATAGTGCGTGAACCATTACTAATTAATCCTACTTTAATCCCCATATCTGCACAAAACTGACAAATTTCAGTGAAGTGTTTATACATAGTGACTTCTCCACCTGTGAATTCAAAATATATATTTTTATGAAAGAAATGATCTTTAACTCTTGCAATGAAATTTTTAATTACTTGTGGATCCGGCCAGCGTTTTGATCCGTCGTGAAGTGCAGCTGGGCAGTAACTACATTCGTAATTACAAGTATTACCTAGACACCAGTTAACTACAAACCAGTTTTCATGTTCTGGATTTGAATGCACCAATTTAATATATTTTTGTTCCATTTGTAATGTTCTCTATAATTTCTTTTACTTGATCTGCATTTTCTATGTAATCGTAATGATTACCTACAACTTGTTTTTTAAGAGTAAGACTGTCCTGATTAACTTGAATATTTAATAACTGTTCTAAATCTTGATATAATGTAGTGTAATGAACTGTACTATGTTCAATGTCTAAAGTGCTTAATCTTCTATTAAATTCTTTCTGTTGATTAAACAACCATTGAATACCATGAAAATCTGTAACTTTAAATTTTTGAGAAACATCATAACCTTTAGTAACAGTATTATATTTGTCTGTGGTCCTTGCAATAGCCCAACTTAACAATTGTTCCTCAAGGTCTCTTCTTAAAATTAAAAATTTAAAATTATTCTTTTTGAGAAAGTACATGATTTGAGGCAAAAAAGATTCTATATAATCTAACAAAAATAATCTTAATACTAAATTTTGATTTGAATCAGCCTTGTCAATTAAGTTACAAACAGTTTCAACACGCTGCCTAACCGATTTATATTTTTTATTTGTTGATAGAACAATTTGATTATTTTTTAATTCTATATCTCTTAGGAAATTGCTATCAGTGAACGGTTCTAGACAGTCTGTCATATTAGGGTATGATCTCCTTATAATTTCAGCTAGGTGCTGACTACCAGTTCTTGGAGATGCAATTATACAAATTCTCATAGTATATTTATATGCGTAGTTAATTAGCCAAAAGAAAACCCGCAGGTTTTGAATCTGCGGGTCGCAACAGCTTATTTCTTAGCTGGTTCTTTCTTTGGTTCTTCTTTGACTACAGGCTTGTCAATCTTAGGCATTTCCTTAGGTTGTTTCTTGCACTCGGTCTTGTCTTTGTTGGCTTCTACTTTACAGTCAACATGAGCACTTTTTGGCACACGAACTTCTTGAGTCTTGTTTCCAACTTTGACGTCTTTGGTTTCACCTTCTGATTTCTTAGCAGGCTCAGCGGCCTGTGCAATACTTAGGCTAAGTCCTAGAATTAGAGCAGCGATAAGTTTCATAATAAACTCCTAGTTAATATTGTATTTAATAGAAAAGCCCAAGGCTTTTAACCATGGGCTTGTCTTAACTTCATAAGTGCCAGTTGCCTAGCTAAGAATAACCGCCAGCGTATGTATTCTGGCAGTTCGTCATCTTCCTCTAGTAAATTGCTCTCTAATCGTGGACGGCTGTAACCTCTATGTACTGCTTCCCGCAGTTCAATTTCGTATTCATCGTCCTCTAAACTAAGAACAATTATTCTAGTAGAATTACTTCTTAGCGGGTTCTGCGGGCTTCTTGTCGTCTTTCTTAGCAGGCTCGCTTTTGGCAGGCTCGGCCTTCTTTTCTGCAGGCTTGGCAGCTGGAGCGGCAGCAGCTGGCTTGGCTTCTTCCTTCTTGGCAGGAGCAGCAGTTTGAGCCATTGCGGCAGTAGCGAACATGGCAGCGATTAAAGTTGCAACTAATTTCATAGTAATTTCCTTTTTAGGTTAATATACAGAATTTTCTCTGTATACATATATAACGCCTTAGCGACAGATCTCGTTGACACTTATAAGTCCAATTTTTCTCCGCAATGCGGACAGCGCCGGTGATCTTTTTGATGTTTGTGTAAAACTTCTTCCCATTCTTTAATTTCTTTGATACACATCTTAAGTGTATTTCTACAACGTTCGGGTTTATCTTTTTCTAATTCGTCCTTAAGACGCTTTCTTAAACGATGAACACGCTGCTCGAACACACCTAAAAATCCACCGGTACTGTCACCCATACGTCACCTATTGATTTTTAATTTGACTCCAAACACGACTGCGAATATCTGCCTGTAATTTTTCTGGTAAATGAACATAATCAAGTTCTGCGCTTAACTTAGCACCGTTCTTAAATGCCCAATCAAAAAACTTGACGACTTCTTGGCTGGCTCGTTTGTCTGCTGGTTCCTTATACATAATTATAAACGAAGCAGTGGTCACAGGCCAAGTATCCTTGCCGCCCTGATTTACAATACTCAAGCCCATTCCTGGAACTGAGAACCAATCTGCTCCCGCTGCGGCCGCTGCGAAAGTTGCATCATCGGGGGCAACAAAGTTACCAGCCTTGTTTTGTAACAACATATAATTCATTAGATTCTTCTTAACATAGGCATATTCAACATATCCTATGCTGCCTTTAATTCTATTAACATTGGCAGCAACACCTTCGTTACCTTTACCACCAACTGAACTGGCGGCAGGCCATTTTACAGCAGCACCACGGCCCACACGCTTTTCCCACTCTGGGCTGATCACAGTAAGGTAGTCAGTCCAATTGAAAGTAGTGCCAGATCCATCAGCACGATGAACCACAGTGATATTCATGTCTGGTAACTTTTTACCAGGATTTAATGCTTGAAGTTTTGGGTCATTCCATTTGATAATGTTTCCCATAAAAACTTCCGCCATGACCGGTCCTGTGATGCGAAGTTCGCCCGGCTTGAAGCCATCGAGATTGATAACAGGCACTGTGCCACCAATGATAGCAGGGAATTGAACTTGTCCTAATTTGTCAAGATCCTCTCCTTTTACTGGAGCATCACTGGCTCCAAATGCCACTGTTTTATTATTGATTTGACGGATACCACCACTAGATCCAATACTTTGATAATTCAGTGTATTGCCTGTAGCCTTATGATATACTTCAGCCCACTTGGCATAGATAGGATATGGAAATGTAGCACCAGCCCCTGTAATCTCTGCTGCGTGTGTTGTAGCCGCAATGCCTATTGCCGCCAGTAGTGTCACGAATAGTTTTTTCACTGTGTTTCTCCTTGGGTGTTAATAGTGAATGTGCAAATGCACACCATTATTTAAACACAAAAAGATTACAATAGTGTTACAAAACAATTAAATTTTAAAATTTTTATGTCCAAAGACTGTTACGAATCTTGATAAGACGAATCATCATAGCTTCATCTTCTGCTTCGTAGGCCTGTTCAAGTTCGTGACTCTTGTCCAATGCTACACGACTCATTTCTGCTTCTTCAGGCGAACGATCTTCGAAGTCAAGCATATGATCGCCTCGTTCACGACGCATGTTGCAGTAGGCAGTCCAGCCACTGGCATCATGTACGTCTGGACGATTTGGATAAACTTCAGTCCACCACTTGTAAAGAGCAAGAATTTCTAAGGCCTTTTCTGCTTGATATGTAGGCTTGCCAATTTTTTCTTTGTCATCACCTACTTCGTCTTCAGTCCAAACAAGTTTACTTTGCCAATCAAGATTATCAAGTCCGGCTTGAGGGCAACGCCATGTGCGAATACGCCACCAGCCTACTGCCCACCATGGCATGTTATACTTGGGTCTTCCTTCAGGGCTCCATGCTAGATGCCACCAAGCAAGCTCCACTTCAACAAAATCAACAAGTTCATTAAAAAGGCAAGGCAGGAAACGATTACCGACGTCACACCAATTTCCTGGCTTAATGTCGCGTGGATGAGCAGTAAGAGAGTGAGTGCGAGTGACCCAGCGATTATTAATATAGTACTTAACATCGTAAATCCTATCAATAGGCCACCAGAGGAAGTTTTGTACAGCATCCAAAGCTTCTTCAGCAATCCAATATCGGATAGGATACTTGGTTTTAGCTTCAGCTTCCCATTCACGCCAACCGCGACCAGTCTTGGCGCCACCTTTTTCAATGCCGCGAATCCAGTCTGCAAATGGAGTGCATGACCAATATTGACTTCTCTGTCCCATTATATTTTCTCGTAAGTTTGTGCAAAAATATCTTTTTTGACTACACCATAGTCGTTTTCACCGTGACGAACAATAATGTCCTCACCTGGATTATAGTGTAACTTCTCACCCCATGATGTGTCAACCGTTCCGGAGTGATCTGCTAGTTTAGCTACCTTGACAATCTTTTTAGGTGTACATATACCATTGCCCAAATCGTCCTTCAAGTCTTTAAACTTTTCTGGACTGATTGGGTATTGTTCACCTTTGGGACCAGTCATTATGTAGTAGCCTGCAGGATACTTAACTGGTCCTTCTAAGGTATCAATAGTGCCAGGTTCGTCGGCAATCTCATAACGTTCCTTGGCAGGACGCTTGTAGGTTTTGAAACCACCATCCTTGAACCACTCATCGGTGATACCTCGACCCTCAACCATATTGATATATTCTCGAAGAGTTTTCATTCTTTCTTCATTCCAAATAGTTGTAGCAGATTAATAAACAGGTTGATAAAGTCCATGTAAAGTGTTAAAGCACCAATTACTTCTTCACGACCTGTATTATCGATACTGACCATTTCGCGAATCTTTTGAGTATCGTAGGCAGTAAGACCAAGAAAAATGATAATAGCAATAGCACTAATAACCATCTGCATTACTGTACTGCCAATAAAGATATTAATAATGCTGGCAATGATAATGGCAATCAATCCAATAAACATAAACTGACCAACACTGGTTAGATCACGTTTGGTAAAGTAACCATAGCCGCTCATTACACCAAATAAGATCGCCGCACCCATAAAGGCGCTGACAATTGACCCCATGGTGAATACTGCAAAGATAGTAGCAAAGCTCAAGCCCATTAATGCGGCAAAGCCATGCAAGAATAACTGTAATCCGGATTTGCTAAACTTTTCTGCGGCAAAGGCAAAGGCAAAGATAGCTACTAAAGGTGCAAAAATCACAATCCACTTTGTTACACCAGTAAAGAAAAACTGTAGCAGTTCCGGGGTAGTGCCAACAAAGTAACTGACAATCATACTGACTAATACAGCCAGACTCATGTGTCCATAGACACGACCCATTGCTGAGTTAATTTCAGAAGCAGAACGATATGTCATTCCGCCTGTATATGCTGTTCCAAACATATTTTCTCCTTAAAAAAGTATTTATTAGCCCCGATTTACGATCTGTGTAAATCTATGTCGAAAGGCTTCTTGCAAACAACTGTAAGTTTGCTGTGTAAAGGTGTTGGTATAGTGTATCCAAACACCTGTTTCGGTAGACCTTACATCATCTACATAAAACTCTGTTCTGTTAAAACTGTGCCAGTATTGTCCTGGCTGTATCTCCATATTTTCATTCATCTCATAGCGTCCATAGTTAACTCTTTTCCGTAGGCATGAGCCATTGTTTTTACGTAGCCATTGGAAATAGCCCATTCAAGTGTTTCTCGAACGTTGCGAGGGCAGTTGGCTTCAACGTATATTGCGGCACGGGGATAAAGAACTATTCCGTCGTTGATATAAAACTTAGGGTCTCCCTGACGTATAGTTCGAATATCTTGTTTATTCATTTTGAATCACCCTTGAGAGCGTCAAATGTGTCTTTCTTTTTACGCTCTTCATAGGCCTGTTCTTCTGCTTCTCGAATCTTGTGTACAAATTCCTCTAAAATTTCTATAGCCGGGTCCTTGCCTTCTTCGGTAAGATGACTATATTGGCGCCCAAACGTACTATGATAATATAGCGTTTTGTTTTCACTAAGTTCTTTTAGACAGCCATACATCATGTCTTTAAGAATCTGTTTGTTTATACTAGATTTTTTCGCCAATTTCAAATCCTCTAAACCGTAGGAAACGTGGAAACCTAAGCGAGAAAGTGCCATCTTGATTTTGAGTAATAGCATCTGCTCTGACCTCTACTATTTGACCAACAACCTTATCACGTGAACTCCAAAATTCGTCACGATCAAGATCACTAAACCCACTGCCAACATTGACTCGGATCGTTTTATCAAGTTCATCACCTTCGCAGACCAATGCACCAAGACGTCCGGCATTTCGACCGGTACCTTCTTCCACCATGGTGACCTGAAGGCTAACTTCGATAAACGGCTTGAGTTTAAGCCAGTGATGAGTTCTCTTACATTCATATGGTGCGTCCGGATCCTTAATCATGATACCTTCGTAGCCACCGTCAATGGCTTCTTGGTTAATTTCTCTAAACAGTTTACGACCTGCATCTGTATCAAGATCAACCAGTTCATGTTCTAGCACACGAATGTTAGGCAAGTTCTCTTGTTCAAGTTCATACCAACTTTGTAGCATGCCTGAACGTTCTGTTTGTAGCAGATTGCTAAAGCCAATTTGGAAATCATGCAAAGGCATAATATCAAACAGATATAGAATAGCATCTGACGCATTGACATTGTCTTTGCGATGAACCTGCTTCATCAAGTCCTGGAAACTGCTAGACATTACTTCACCGTCTAACACATAAGGAATATCAAAGCCTTTGCCTACTTCACTGAGCTGTGCCTTTATATGCTCAAAATTAACCAGTTCCTTGCCATTACGGCTAAACTGATCAACACGCCCGCTTGGATAGACAATAGTAATAACACGAACTCCATCGAGCTTAACTTCGATGAGCTTTCTTCCGGCCACTTTGCTTTCGTGATTACTACTATCGTGAGCAAGTTGACACTCAAACACAGGAATAGAATACTTCTTAGGTCCACGTTTGACTACCTTGTTAATAGTTTTTTCTGAAACACCGCACCGTAAATCTTTGATAAGGATACGACGATACCAACCATTCCATTCGGATTTGGTTGCAGTATTCATTAAGGCTTCAACGGCACCCCTGGCAACATTGCCTGTGAGCTCACGATTACATAGACGCTGAGCAACACTATTAAAACCATCCCAAGATAAGCCAGGCCCGTCTTCATTAGTTTTCTCCGGTATTTGTTTAAGTCCAAAAGTAACCATAGGGTCCAGTGCAAGTCTGCAACCTGCAAAGAACTCGTCATTACCTTCATTCATTTGTACTTCAATGATGCCTTCTTTGTTAAGACGGCTAGGGTGAGTTTCTAGTGTCCAAATAACACTATGACAACGATCGCTCACTGTAGACTCCTATTAGTTTATCAATGTTTAATTGTAACATCAATAGATCAATAGGTCAAGTAGTTTGTTGTTCGAAATGGCTTTCCTAGCTCGGCATTGGGCAATTGAGCCATAATCTTCTTCTTCATGCGTTTAACAATTGGGTGCTGATGATTATGGTTAAATGTTTCCATATATCTAGCAAAGGTACTTCTAGAGCTTTTACGATATAGATTTGAGTCTAGATATTTGGCTGCTGAACGATAGTCATTGCCAAACCGATCATAGAGCTCGCAGGCTATATTAAAACTAAATGCACCCATTTCATCTCGATCACCGTAGTACTCTTGTTTTTTACGATCTCGAGCGTAGTAGGCAAAACTTTGGTATCCTGGTATAGCTTTGAAGCTTCGGCTACGATACTGCCTAGTATGTATGATTTCATGTAGCATGGTATCGGCAAATAATAAGCAGATACGTTGCCAACGATGCCGACTTAGTCTAAACCATTTTTGGTCAGGATTATAGCTGAATACGATTTCAATATATCTAGTATAGAAATTTTTATCAAACTCGCTGTAGTAAGCACCACCTACGTATACAAAACCTCGATCATTTTTTGGATCTCTATCAAGTTTTACCTTAATGGGCAAATGCTTCTTGATATGAGTAGTCATGATCTTATGTAGCTGTTCTACACTAAGTTTTTTGTCTACTATTTTGCTCTGTACACTATTCAGCATACTGTACAGATTGTTCCGGTCCAAAAGACTCCAGTTAAATGGTTTGCGTTCCATTATGGGCTCCCTAGTAAATATATTTATAGTATAACTAGGTAGCCCATAATGTACGCACTTTACGGACGTTTTACAATGATTTCGTCCGCCAACCCGTAATCTACAGCTTCCTGTGCGCTCATAAAGAAGTCCCGTTCCATATCAGCAATAAGTTGGCTATAGTTTTTGTCCTTGCTATTGTGTTTTACATAGATCTTAGTCAAATTTTCCTTCATTTTTAGGATCTCTTTAACTTGGATTTCCATGTCTGTAGCCTGCCCACCTGCACCGCCTGAAGGCTGATGAATCATGTGTCGGGCGTTTGGGAGCATTTTTCGCTTGCCCGGAGCTCCGGCTTGGGCCAGGAGACTGCCCATACTGCAAGCCTGGCCCATAACAATGGTGCTAACATCGGGTTTGATAAACTGCATAGTATCGTATATTGCCATTCCCGCAGTAACAACTCCGCCTGGGCTGTTGATAAAGAAGTTGATGTCTTCATTTCCTTGACTTTCTAAGAAAAGTAGCTGTGCTACGATAAGACTAGCAGATTGTTCTGTTACTGCTGTGTCCAACATAACAATACGATCTTTGAGCAAGCGACTGTAGATATCGTAACTACGTTCACCTCGACCTTCTTGCTCAATAACCATTGGCACTAAATTAGGCATACTATCTTCCTTTAGTTATTTAGGCAACATCAAACTAGTCATGTTTGAAGGAACAACGATAGTCTGTACCTTGCCGTTCTTAATACCTTCACTGATATTAAGAGCAGCCTGGGCGTTCATAAATGCAATCGAGCTGGCAGAGTTGTTAGCAAGAGCGGCCATTCGGCGGCTTTCAGCTTCGGCAGTCTTAACTTCAATTTCCTTTTGCTTGAGTTCGTTTTTTGAACGGACCAAGTCATTGGCGCTTTGAACAACTGAATCAGCAGGCACAACATTACGGATGAGGACCTGGCTAATAGTCAAACTACCGTCCAGCTTTTCTTCAGCAAGATTGCGAACGATTTCTTCCTTGATAAAGTTTTCCATCTCACTACGATTGTCCGCCATATCCAATGCTTCGTACTTACGTGCGGCCTTGTAAATAGCATTACGAGCATTTTGCACGATGTAGTTATACATCAAGTAAACATCGCCCTTGTGCTCTGCGTGAAAACTACGATTCTTCTGGCTGTACAGTTCAGCCACTTGCTGTGAATTAATGTTGTAGACAACTACAGCATCGAAGTCTTTCATAGTTGAATTGTCTTTGGCCACAGGAGTCATATTATCCAAAGTGACATTAACATCCTTAACTGGGAATGTAAGTACATCGCCAATTAGAACCTGATTGAAAGATCCTGGCAGGAGTTCACCAGGCCTAACTTGTTTGTCAAAACCAACTCGAACACCGACCTCACCGGTTTCGATGCGAGTACAGCCGGTAGCCAAAACAGCCGCGGCAATAAGAGAAAGTGTAGCAATACGTTTCATGTGTCTGTCCTTAAAAGAGTTCAACCAAAATAAACATCAGAGCAAGTGCAACTGATGAGCTAATTATAGCAGTAACACCGATCTTTGTCAAGTTAATAATCTGCTCACCTGATAATCTTTTGGCTCCCCAAATGGCGGCAAAAGTTACCAGCGTTACAATTAAAAAGAGAAGTACAACTCGAATCATTTTAACATCCTAAAGTCAAACATTTTGTAGTAATCAAACGGGTAGTCAACTTTGCTTATGTAAGTTTCAAAAATTGACGTTGATCTAGTTAGTATAACATCTTCAAAAAACTTACGCAAGACATTACCTTCTTCTAACTGAATATTATAAACAAACTTATTGTCGTCAGCAAACCAGTAAAAAATAAACTTCTTTCTGTTCACCCAACGTTGAGTACTATGAATATAAACTAGTTCTCTAAGAACACTTTTTAGATTTGGTCGAACATCTGGACAATCAGTGACTTTGTAGTTCTTGGCAATAGAATCTAACACTTGATCTTCAGTATACAGATAGGGCAAAGAAACAATCATGCCTGTTTCTTTGCGTGTTAGCACAGTCTTAGGGTGTGCCAAGTAGCTCATTAAGTGAGTTCTGTAGTCAGTAAGACGGCTATCTTTGAGGCTAGTCCACATTAGCTTTTTACTGTAATAGGCAGTGATGTCTTCGGCATCATTGAAATCATCGCCCATTAGTCTAGCTTTGACTTCTGGATCTTCTAGTCTAAACCATTGGGTAGGATTGTCTTGTCGAATCTTTCTAAGACGAACACTAAGCACCAAAGGGTTAACATCAAACTTAATAGGATCTTCTCGATATTCTTGTTTAAAAAGATTATCCAGAGTGTCTATATTCTGACGGTTATATATTTGGTGTATGATGCTGGTAGTCATCTGTGTTCCGTTTTAAGAGGCTTACCACTGGCTAAACCAGCAATCATTTGAAACTTCTCAAATGCTAATTTAGCCGCAGGATTTCGATCTAATTCGTTGTCAGGTAAGAAAGTTTCAAGCCAGTAGTAGGGCAGTCGGCTAGGATGGGCACCAAACTGCCTAGGCTGATGCAGTTTACCTGATTCCCAAAGTTCAATACTGACACTACGGAATAGATCCTCATCTTCATCATCGTAGGCACTCCATTCGGGATGACTTCCGCCAAAGAAGCCTCGGGTCATACTTCCCGGAGTACTGCCGCCAGCGTAACCTTGCCAGATACCTTCCCATTGTTTGTCGTCTCGCGGATCAAAATCTGTTCGAGCAATAACAACAAGCACATCAGCGATATCAACCTTGCCTTCAACAATGTCTTTAACGCAACGGCTATAACTAAGACCGATTTTCATTTTGCTTCCAGTTTTTCTCTAAGTTCCTGATTTTCACGTTCGAGCTGTTCGACTCTAATAGCCAACATATGAAAAAGTTCACTCATATTTTTGGCTGTGCTTCTTAGCATTTCTGCAATATCTGGTTCCATTTAAATCTCCAATACAATGTTAGGGTTCCAACCTGTTTCTTCGTAGCCTTCGTAACCTCTGGGATTACAGACAATACGAGTACTACCGATCATATAATCAAAAGGATGATGTGTATGACCGTGTGTCCACAGTTTAATCTGCGGATGATCCAATATAAACTCACTTAGGTCACTGTGATAACCGCCGTTCATAGCATGATCACCAGCATACATAGGATGTATACTGAGATGACTAGGACTATGATGTCCAACAATCACAACCTTACGGTCTTTAAGATCAGTAAGTACTGACTTAAAGTAGCCCAGTGTTTGTCTATGTCTTTCCATAATATGTGCTGGGCGCAGTTTGGTATAACCATGACCATCATGCCTAATGATACGGAAGTCGTTCATTAGGTCAGTTAAGGCATGCAGAGTCAACGGATCGCCCTTGTTGCAGTCAGTCCACAAAGTGCCACCGATAAAAACAACATCATCAATTTCCTTAGTATCTCTTTCTAAGAAATAGACGTTAGGGTACTTGGCGCATTCATTACGCAAATCTGTTAGACTAGACACAAACTTACCATGATAAAATTCATGGTTGCCTGCAACATAAACCACATGCGGAAATTGGAATGAGCAACGCTTCAAGAAGTCTCTAAAGCGAAGAGCCGTAGCTTGTCTACGTCCAAGGTCAGCAAGATTTACATTGCTGTACATACCGTAGTCCATTTCTGGATGGTCGTGCAGATCCTGAGCAACCATAATGTCGCCACTGAGAATTAGAACATCACATCCTTCATCATTTTTGATGTTGACGTCACTAAATTCTAAATGCAGATCTGATACTACCTTAATTTTCATTTGTTAACCTTTAACAATTCTTCTAATCTATGTTTCCATTGGACAGCGTCTTCTTCATAATCAAATCTAGGACTTAGTTCAATATTTTCATCTAGGTCTTCTACCCAAACATAGACCTGATCGTAGTCGTCACATATCAATCTCATCGTTGGCCTTTTTGTAACGTGCTTGACGTTCTGCTTCGTGAGTATCGCAAAGAGTTCGGATCCATCCGCCACTGCGACTTTTACCAGGCTGACCACATTCTTCACAGGTATGTGCCGCCCAAGACTCTGCCATACGTACCATGCCGTCTACAGTGTCGTCACCGCCTGAGTAGTAAAAACGTAACCCGCCAAATTTTTCTTTGACTTGATTAACTGTTACATCTAAACACCCAGATCCCTTGTTATACTTTTCACGTTGATTCTGTTGCCATTCAACATGGCTGTTAATTCTTTCACATAATACTTCAAGTATAGGCCACCATCCAGCACCTACAGCAAATCCACCGTAATGTCCGTGACCAAAAAGTTTGGGAAACTTTTCTTCCATTCGACGAGCAAACTCGTCGTATTCATCTTCGGTATAGCTCATTGTGCAACCTTTACATAATTGAGTCTAGTAGTAGACTTTTTGGTCAACCAATTTTGACCATGATCTTTGACCTTGCCTTTGACAACAACAGCAGGGCCAATCTTTAATTGATTTTTGCTAAACCAGCTGACCAGTTTATTACTAATAATAGCATCAACATTGTAAGCATCAAAGTTCTTTGAACGAATACATTGTAGAATCTCACAGTCCTGATCATGAACCCATTTGTCTACTTCTGCTACATACCCTTCGTCTAGTGTGCGAACACGCTTTTCAAAACTATTACGGGTTGAGTCTTTGAGGTAAACACTGGGCAAGCAGGCAATATAACCAATCTTGTTAGCGGGCAGTTCAGCTTCATTGAGCAAAGCATTAACTTCGGTTTGAAACTCGTTGTCACCTTTGATAGCCGAGAACATCAGCCGACGAAAATACTTTTGAATTTCATCAGCCTGTTCCTTGTCGCAGTCTTCGATAAAGATATCTTGAGGTGCAAACTCCGGAGCCACGTTAGTACGATCAACGCCTAATGCCCAACGAACTAGAGTTTTGTTTGGATGCTTTTGAAAAAGAAACTTGCCCTCACTGTCAAATACACTTTGATTTTCTTTAAGGTATTCTTTGTTGGTTCGTTGTGCCGCACAGGCTAGTTCAAGTACACGGCGAGTAGGAAAAGTTTGGCTCATTTGTCGCTCTCTAACTGTGTTGTGAAGTCCTTATTTTACATGAAAATACTGCCCTTGTCAACAGTATCTAAGTGTTTATAGACCTTTTTGGCTAAATTTTTGGTATTGTTGTTTAGTCCAAAATGGTCAATATATGCTTTTAAATTTGGACTGACAAATGAACTGTCTATACGCATTTTGGCTAGAGTTTTTATTCTAGTCAAATATCTTTTGGCTCGATCCTTGTGCATATGCCTTAGCAGTTCAATGGCAATGCTAAATGCATATGCATCAATCTCATCTGGATCTGTTAAGTATTCTTCGTATGGGCTTTGAATATGACTACTGTATGTTTGGTAGTTTCTGGCCGCACTTTGGTGTTGATGCCTGTATTCGTGTACAGTTGCGTCATAAATTTGAATTAAGAAATCGGTTAGTTGGCTGGTAGTAAAAACTGATATGTCATCAAAATTATGATGAACAATAACTTCTATGGGGGTGTCATTGTTAAAGTCGTCTTCGGGGTCATAGTAGGCATTAATGTAAAACTCAAAAGACTCTAGATTTTTGTCTTTTTTGGTTTTGATTGTAATGTCAAATCCTTGCTGACGAAACTGGGATCTAATTGACGTAATTAGTTTTTTAAAAGTAACTCCGTTTCGATTGGTCTCTCGAACGCTTTTGCAGACAAAATTTACACGTTCGAGAACAATGTTCATGTTAGATCCTATATGTTATCCTACCTTTGGTTAAATCATAAGGACTCATTTCTATTCTAACATGATCCCCTAAAATAACCTTAATCTTATTTTGTTTAAGTCTTCCGCCCATATAGCAAAGAACTATATTATCTGCGTTATCAAGTTTAACTCTAAATGTAGAGTTAGGCAATACTTCTGAAACTGTGCCTGTGAGTTCTAATAATTCTGAGTTTTTAGCCATTATATCCTTTGCAATACTATTGCGCCATCTTCAAGTTTAACGTCAATGGTATCACCTTCTTTCCATCCTAATGTTTCTAATAAGTCAGGCGGAAACTTCATTATGACGTTGTCTGGGTCTCCGGGAATATCTTCAAATATTTCTTCAGCTAGGTATGTTTTTTCCATCACTATCTCCTGGTCCTATCTTATAGTTATCATTTTCTACTTCTGGAGTACTTACTTCAATGATCATAGCCTCTGGACTCATAGCAATAAGTTGGTGCGGTGTAAGGGGAGGCATAGTATAAGTGTCACCTTCTTTGAGAGTTTGCTGTTTAAGTTCGGCAGTTTTAATATCAATGTACCGAAGTTGAAAAACTCCGGCATTTACAAACCAACTTTTTTCACGTTCTTTGTGAAAGTGCATACTGGTTTTTGATCCTGGGTTGTTAAAAATCAATATCTTACCACAGTATCGATCCTTGTTAGCCCAAGCAATTTCAAATCCCCAGCCGTGATCTTTTTTACCTTCAACCCTGTTCATTGTTATCCTTTACAACTAACCAACCTAGCTTGTACAGATCATTTTCAATTTCTTCTGTAACTACGCTTTCAGAAACATAATTGCGACCCTCTACCGGCTTGCTTTCTTCGTTAGGGTCATCGTTTCGAATGCCCGAACAGTACCAATCTATGTAATCACCTTCCTGTCGCATATGAGCAACAATGCCGCCGGCATAGCGCCAAGAACATGACCATTTTTGATCTTTGAGTATGGGCCACATTTCACGTTTGATAAAATCGTTGTTACACATTGCGGCATACAAGTTTTGAGCATAGAGCTTGTCTGCTCTAACTTTTTCGCAAATCCAGTTAGTAGTACGCAGGTCCCATTCAAGATTGTCCTTTTGCCAAGCAGGATCTTGTTCCCGTTGATCTTCTTGAATATCCCAAGATTCGTAGTACTCAACCATGGCACGAGTATCTTCGTCATTTTCTGGGGTCAGACCTTTTTCGGCTTGACGCTCGAGATACTTTTCTTTTTGAAAAGTGTTACGTTCAGGGCTTTTTGATATGTTCATATTGTAATTATACAGTATTTTTATTGCGAAGTCAATACGTATGTACTCAAAAGTATTCTTTCTAAAAAACGCTTTCATAAATATAGGATGGTAAAAAACACTATTTTAATAGTAGATGCTGCTCCTTCATCAAATGGATATTTTGAAATTTTTTCAAGAATGCCTAAAGGGTTTTTTTTAATTATTAACATAATAAAAAACTCAAATTTATCAGATATTGTTTATAGTAATTGGAAAAAAGGTATCTTAGAAAAAAATCTAGATTTTAAAGAAGTTAGATACGAAGACATCAATAAAATAAATTTTGAAAATATATTGTATGTTTTGCTAGGTGCTGATAATTCTTTCGACGTATATTGTGATCTATTTTTAAAATGCTTCCCCCAAAAAAAGTTTAACTACCCTTTAGTGAGAAGCAATAAATTAGAATTATACAATTTTTTAAAAGAAAATAGACTAGTTAGTACCAATCAACAATTAGTAAATAGTAGCAATATTTCTCAAATTAAAGATTTTAGCACTTCGTGTGTTTTAAAACCTCTTCAAAGCTTAGGAGGAAAGAATACATTTTACGTCTCAAACTTAAAAGAAATTTCTAATATTGTTCAACATTTGAAAGAAGATTTTATTTTAATGGACCGAATTTATGGTACTGAATATTCGGTCGATTTTGTGTCGTCTAACGGTGTTCATAAAATACACGGTATTTGGGAATATACTAAAAATCTTGATCATCATCATCGAGAAGAAATTACTCTTGTAGATCCTAACGAAAACCACGAATTAGTTGAAAAAGTGTATAATTTTTTAGTATCAGTTTTTACAACTATAGATCATAAAGATGGTCCAACACATTCGGAAATTATAATTAACTCTAGCGGTATTAATTTAATTGAAATAAATTTTAGATTACACGGGCATTTGAGCAATGATGTTCAAACAACAGCATTAGGAGTATCTCAAGCACGACTCGTTATTACAAATTTTTTAGAGGCAAAATGGGGTAATATTAACATTAAAAAATATGATTATTATCAACCAGTTAAAAAAATATTATTAAACAACAAGGTCCCTAAGTATATTAATGAAGTAAATTGGGAGAAGTTTTCTTCAATTGAATCCGTGGTTCATATTGTAAAGCATGACTATCTTTTTCCAGGGTTTATAGGTAAGTCTACTTGTGCTCAGAATTCTTTAGGCTATATTACTTTAACAAATAAAAATCAAGAGGATTACATGTCTGACATTAAAAAAGTGCGTAGTTTAAAGGATCAGCTTTGTTTGTAACTCGTTTATTGATAATAAATACACTTGTGTTAAAAGGAATTTAAATTATGTTTTTGATAATCAGTAAGTGGTCACCTAACGCCCCAGATGCAAAATATATACCCTTACAGCTAGTGGCAGAAATTATTTCAACCAATAACGGTTCAGCTGATAATCAACCCGTTGTTCCTAGTCAATACTTTAACAAGCAAATATTTGTTGAATGGATGGATGCTGCAAGAAATTTTAGAACTTCCTTCACAGATGGCGATTTTATCAATTATGAAACTTATAATAGTCCTACAAACGGTGAAGTAATTACATTACAAATTTATAAAAGTGATGTAAAATACCGAGAACTATTACAAACACCTGAAAAAGCAGCTTTTGACTCTAGTAGACAGAATTTTTTAAGTCTTATTAACGTTTCAATGACAGCTAAATTTTCTTCTCTACAACTTACTGAACTTCCAGCAGATTATGCTGTTGCAGATCAAATGTTTAACGATGCAAGCGTTTCTCTCGATTAATCATCTGTTAGTTCTAAGCCTGAAAAAATATCACCGTCAATAACCATTTGTATTGGGTGCTTACCCCAAAATTCGTTTTTTATCCAGCATTGGTTTTCTTTATCAAAATCAAACCACGGACTGTATCCTAGTACAAAGTGTATCCTATCTTTGGTAGTTTCAGAAACATGATAAACTCTGTGCGGATGAGTAGTATCCCACGTATAAGCATACCCAGTTTCGAGGTGATAGGGCTCTTCACCTCTTAATTGAAATAGATAGTTTGATTCTGTAATAATAGGTATGTTTATACGGATGTTTACACATATTTGTTCATCTCTATGCCATGCATACTCGTTGAATTTAAAATTAGGATTTCCTGCTTTAATAATGCCAAGTCTGCTTCGTATTAGAGTTCTTTTTGATCTACTATCCAAAAATTCTTTAATATACCCAAAATTCCTTAAGTCTGTATTTTCAGTAAAACTGTAAGTGTCTAGATAGCTATTTTTTAAATTTGGAGTATTTGTAGTATTATAGTCATAAAACTGATCTATGGTGTTTCTGCTTGTACCCAATGTACTAGAGTTTTTATTCATTTCATCTAAATGATTTGGATTATAAACAAAACTCAAGCCGCCATACTTAGAAATGTTTGGTTGTAAAATGCTCTTATTAGTCCAGCCATGGAACCCAAATTTTTGAACAGCTTGTAACGTATCAGCCAACAGTAATTCATGATTGTAATCTAAAATTTTTAATTTAGCTTTATTCTGAATTGCCTCGTTTTTTACAGTTAGCCATTTTTCTTTAGAGCCAGTTATGTCCATGATATATCGATCAACAGCATGATTATCGGGGATTTCATCTAAGTAAATTTTATCTTGCATACGATATTTATTTTTAAAAATTTTCAGAAAAAATAACGCGATTTGCTAATCAACTAAATAGTTATAAATCAGGAGAAAACCATGTTTCTTTCGTTTACTAAGTATGTATCATCTGTTCCCGGGATTGTTTATAAAGGCATAGACGGTCTAACAGATATTTTACAAAAAAACAATCTCGGGACTGACAACAATCCTGTTGTTCCACCTCAATATTATAACGCACAAGTTTATCAAGATTTGTTATCAGCAATGTTAGAATTTAAAGAAAAACCAAATGGAATTGTAGCATATATTGCAAGAGACAATTCCGTAGATACTTCTTATACTATAACCGTTTTTAATTCTTTTGACGAGTTTATATCTATCGCCGATACGCCCTGGTTTACAGAATACGCTAATAAACGAGCAGCTTATTTAAAATTAAGTGGGATACAAAGTTTTCAAAAAACTGCTGATTATTTTTTACCGTTAACTGTTGCTACAACCTTTTCTGAGTTAGATGCAGCATGGAAGAAAATAGAAGAAATGTAATTTATGTTAAAAGGGATAAACAATCAATCCTATATTGACCTAACCAGTTTTATTGATCTAAATACTTTACAGTCTCTACATAAAGAAATATGTTACGGCCTAGCTAAAAGTAAAACAAGTACTACTATATACGGCGTAGGGTTAGGAGACCTCCAACAGCGCAAATCTTTTATGGATTTGGCAAAACAATATAAAATTTCAAATGATAACTTTGATAGAGAAATTTTTAATTCTCTTAATTGGGATCAGCGTGCTGTATTTTTTAAACTGTATGAAGAAATGTACAACGCCAGTAAAGTGGTAACGTTGCGTGATATGCCTCCAGAAAAAAGATTGGAAAATTATTTTTTAAAAGGCAGGGCAGAGCATACAGAAATCACTGAAAATGCTCAACATTTTCCAAAGTTACTCAATTGGATTTATCAGATTAAAATTTTTGAAGACGTAGGTAGAATAGTATTTTTTTTAAATGAACATGATTGTACTTTACAAGTACATCGAGATGCTCCTAGATACTTTCCTCATAGAGAAGAATTTGTTTGGATAAACCCAACAGGTAAAAAAAAGTTTTGGTTACTTGATCCTGATACTAAAGAAAAAACTTATATAGATACCCCTGCTGCTTTTTTCAATAGTTTAGATTGGCACGGCGGCGATGCTATACCTACTTATACATACAGTTTAAGAATTGATGGCAAATTCACTGATGCTTTTCGAGAAAAGATAGGTATATCTCATCTTGATACGTATTAACGTTTATGGTAGAACTATTTGACAGTCGAGATCCTCGACGTTATATTTTTGAGCACTATAAGAAAATACAATCAAATTTGCCTAGTAAACTTGCTTTAAATTATAGTGACGAACGATTTAATTTAGATGAGCAAGAAATATTAACATATTTTAAAAAAAGTCCTACACAAGATCCTACAATCTTCAGCACAGTTTACAGACGAGAGTGGTGGCCAGAGGGGTCTTACAGAATTTTAAATAGAACATGGCAGTATCCTAGAGTCACGGTAGTTCAGAAAACAATTAACGATGGATTATACGAAATGGTATCTGAACAAATTTCTTGGTGCAAAAAACAACCAAATTTTAGAATAGCAATTATTACACGTAATAAAAATAAAAGATTGTTTTTTAAAATGATAAAAGATTTAAAAAAAATTAATCTAGATTTTTTTATAGGAGAAAATATTTGGGTTTGCGAAGGCACTGCATCAGATTGTTACCAACATGTGTTATATTACGGTGATAAGAGCGTCCTTAAAGAATGGAATAAACCATGCAGGTAAAAATATTAACATCCGAACATTACCTTCAAATCAAAGACATTTATTATAGGAATTTTGATTCTATATCTAAAAAACAAAGTAAAAAAACGGGAGAAGGTATAGCTAAAGATGAACATTTCTATAAAATGACAGAGCTATGGTTTTCTGCTGTTGAAAAATATTATTTGTCAGATAAAGACGTTGATCATATATTAATGGGACTTTTTCAGGAAGATCAATTATTAGCATATGTAGCTATTAGATACGACCTTCCTAAAGAATGGAATGATGGTTGGGTAGTTTCTTATTTAAAAGCAGATCCTGAAATAAATGTAATGTCAAACGGTGGGTTACGTTTACTTTGGTTAGAAATGTTTTCTTACTCAGAATCTCTCGGTAAGATTAGATGGCACACAATTACAGAAAAAAAACGACATCGAGCGTTTGATGCATTTGGAATACGGGTAGTTCCAGAAATAAACAACAGATATAATTTTTATACACTCTGTGAAATACCAGCCAATACAAGATCTGACATTGATTGGGTTTATGCTATGATGGGGAGAGTTATACATACGCACAAAGACTATATTGTAAGAACCGGAGTATTAAAAGCTGAATATCAAAAAAAATAAATATCGTTATAAAAGAAGAGCAGCTATGAGTTTTAACAATATCACTAAATTTCGTATGTTACATGTAACAAATCATGTTATTGCAATTGCAGGAATAATATGGTTATTCTATAATCCAACATGGACTTGGCCTCTTTTGGGGTTTTTATGTTTTTTATGGACTGGCATAGTAGGAGTAAATGTTGCATTACATAGATACTACAGTCATAAAAGTTTTGAGACGACACCGTTTAGAGAAAAAGTTTTACTAGTATCAAGTATACTTACTAGTTTAGGTAGTCCTGCTATGTGGTGTAGTGTTCATCGTTTGCACCATACTACTAGTGATACTGGAAAAGATCCACATAATCCTGCTCGAGATGGAATTTTAAGAACCTGGTTTGCTATATGGGAACCTTTAACTATGCCTAAAAGATTTATAGTTCCTTTTTTAAAAACTCCAGAATTAAAATTTGTTCATAGAAATTATTTTACTTTAAACTTTGGATTAATTGTATTGCTTAGTTTAATTGATTGGAAGCTGGCCGCTTTTGCTTACTGCTTACCTGCTATAGGATGTTTTCACGGTGCCGCTGCTATAGGAGTATTGCCGCATTTAACTGGATTGCCTCAGAAACTGATGTTAGGTTATAGAAAATATGAAGTTAAAGATTTAAGTCATAACAATTGGTTAGCTAGTGTATTAGCACTAGGTGAGGGTTGGCATAACAATCATCACGCTAACCCAGGTCGTTGGTGGCAAGGAGAACGTTGGTACGAAATTGATCCTCCTGCGTTTATGATCAAATATTTCTTTATGAAGAAAGAGAAAAATATATAAAAGCCTATATGCAAATATCAAAATACCAGTTTACAGTTTTTGTCTTTTGGATTTTATCTTTATTTGGATTTTATTTCATGTACATTAACAACGACTGGTTGTGGTTGATACCTCTATGGTTCATGATTCGTTTCAATCATATGTGTCTAAGTCTTCATCATAGAATGGTAAGCCATAGAAGCTTTGAAGCTGGTAGCAAATTTAAAAACAACCTTATAATTTTTTTAAGTGTCTTTCAAGTTAATCACAGTCCTTTAAAGTTTGCTATCAGTCATAGACATCATCATAAAAATAGCGATCAAGGGTTGGACAAGGATGTGCATGGTCCTACCACTGGTTTCTGGAATACTATTATAGGTTGGGAACTTACACTAGAGCAAAGACAAAAAGTATTACAAATGAAAATTTATAGAGACTTGTTACGCGATAAGTTTTTGTTATGGTATGATCAACATTACTACAAAATTTTAGTATTTGTGTTTTTAATCGTATTTGTATTAAGTACAAAGGCATTCTGGTATATATTTGTTCCTGCGGCTGTATTATGGAAGCTAGAAGCAAACTTGTTTGTTAACTGGTATTGTCATTTATACGGATATAAAAATTATCAAATAGACTATGATAAAGCTACTAATAGTTTATGGGCTGGATATCTTACTATGGGAGAAGGATGGCACAACAATCATCATGCAGAGCCTAACAATTGGAGATTAGGTCGTAAGTGGTGGGAACTAGATATACCTGCATGGTTTATAAAATTTTACTTTGCAAAGTAGTTTAGAGATTGTAAAATTTGTTTTTTACGGTTATTACTAATAGTAGCAGTAGTCTTAGCTAGTTCTTTTAAACTAAAATTTTCATTATCAATAGTTTCGTCACTAGATCCTATATACCAATGGCTACCAACAATCCAGCCTCCGGCAGTCAGATAACCTGAACTCTTTTGTCTAAAATTTTCTGCTTTCAACCCAGCAGCCATGCTAGACATATTTTTGTTTTTCCAGTGCCACGTGTTATACAAAGAATCAAAACTTAATAGAGTATATCCAAATTTTTCTGGATTTTTTTCGATTAGACTTGTACCATCCTCACCAACTTCTCCCATAATTCCTAAAGGATGCATATTCCAGCAAGAATATAAGTTCTTTCTATTAGCTTTTAAAAAATCCAACCATTTATCAGCATCTTCTAGTTTATCTCCGGGGAGACCTAAGATTAAACTACAAAAAAGTTTTGCATTACTCTGAGAAACTAATTTAGCACAAACATCGTTAACTTTGTTAATATCCATGCCTTTTCCTATAGATTTTCTTGCAGTCATGTTAAAACTTTCAATACCAACAAATCCGCCGCGCAATCCTAAATGTTTTAATTTTTGAATCATACTAGGATTAGTAACAATTGTTTCTGGTTTAATATAGGCACAGAATTCAAAATTTGGAATTTTAGAGAGCTCAATAGCTCTATCTAATCGATCTAGCTTTTCTAAGCTATCATTCATTGTATCATCGAGTAGTAGATATCTAGTTGTTCCAAATAGCTCATAGTTTCGCGATAACTCATCTGCAATACTTTCCTCAGATCTGATGTAGTCAAAAGATTTTTTTCCAAGAAATGGATGATTACAAAAAGCACATTTAAAAATACAACCTCTACTTAATTCTAATGGTATAGGCTGATTGGAAAGCCAGCCATCGTTTTCTTTCCATTTTGTTTGTATTGTTGACATGTTCTGTACTACATGATCTCTATTACTTTTAACTACATAATGTTTTTCTTCTTTAAAATACTTTAATGTAGATTGTTGTCCAGATAACTTTTTAAGTAGTTCTGGAAAACTTTGATCAGAAAATCCGCTAAAGACCCAGTCACAATTATCTTTTAAAACTTGAGGTATATTCATTCCAGTTGGCGGTGCTCCTAGAACTATTTTTACGTGCGGATATTTTTTCTTAAAGATATTAAAAAAACTTTCACACGCCCATAAATGTTTCTTTAGACCTGCGTTCATTCCTAAGAATGACCACCAAACACCGCTAATTCCAAAGACTAAAGTATTGTCTCCTATGCAGTGATCACAAATAGCCAACATTTCGTTTTCTTCTATACACCAACTATAATCAATTACTTCAACATCAAACCCTTGATCTTCTGCTGCGGTTCTAAGTCTAAATAGTCCTATAGGACGAGATACTAAATCAAAATCTATACTTCCAACTAGTAAAGCATGTATATTTTTCTTCATGGAATATTTATGAATAAATATGTTGTCGGATTTAACATTATGAATAGATATTTTTGGAGATACTGGTTACCTATGCACATCATTGCCTTTGCAATGTTAGTCGCTGTTTACCTCGGGCATGTTACAATCAACTGGTGGCTTGTAGCCATTGCCTGGTTCTTAGTGGGACCAATCGGTAATGGTGTAGGTAGTCATAAACTTTTTGCACACAGGCAATTTGAAACATGGAAGCCAGTAGAATATGTTTTGGCCGTGTTAAGCACGTTAGGAGGTTTTGCTCCTATACACTTCTGGGTTGCTATTCATCAAAAACATCACAAGATTGCCGATTTGCCTCAAGACCCTAGCAGTCCTAGTCAACACGGTTTTGTTGAAAGTTTTTTAATTTATAGACTCAAAGAGAGTACAAATAGAGTAATCAGTTTACAAAACTATTGCTCTAGAAGAGTATTCAAAGATCCATTCCTTATGTGGCTCAGTAAACATTTCATAAAAATTAATTGGGCTGCATTTTTAATTTTAGCCTACATTGATTTAAGTTTAGCACTAAGTTTATATTTACTTCCTGCTATTTTCGAACATACTAGAGAGAATCTAGTTAGCAGTGTAACACATATGAATATACCTTTCTTAAATTATAGAAATTTTGATACTACTGATACTAGTCAAAATAACATATTAGTCGGGTATCTTACTTTAGGATTTGGATGGCATAATAACCATCATCACAATCAGAGAGAATTAATAAACACCCATCGCTGGTGGGAATTTGACCTTGAGGGTCAAATTGCAAAATTGATAAGTAAGCCTAAAAGAAAATAATTTTCTCATAAAAATGTTTTTAGATCAAAAAGGAAAATACCCATTTCCAAAAGTTACACCTATACGCATTCCGTCTATAGTTAATAAACTACAACATATTGATAGATTTGTAGAACCTGCTAATAATAATGAAATAGTTGAGCTGTGTTTAGAATTTAAAGATTGGTATAGTCCTTTAATTTCGTTAGATCAATTTCAGCATGTTTATTTGATGAACAATGGAATTACTCAAGCATTAGAAACGCTAGGACTAATGTATCGAAATATACATTTTTTACAAGGGGATTATTTTTGGCTTAAAACTATCAAGGCGGGTGTTGAAACTAGCAATATCACAGAATGTGATTTTAGTTATTCATCTTGTCCGAGTGCGGTTGATGGTAGCGTTCACGATACTACCTGGCCGAGTAAGTTTCATATTCTTGATGGAGCATATGTGGGAACAAGTCTTACTAAAACAGTTGTACCGGAAAACACCGAAATAGTCTTGTTAGGGTTTAGTAAAAATCTCGGAGTTCCTGAATTACGTGCCGGTTTTATTTTTAGTAAAAAACCAATTCAGCATTTGGAAGTATTTCAAAAGGTATTTGGATATGCAGGATTAGGTGTTTTTAGAGCATTAAGAAATGTCTGTAAAAACATTCCAATTGTCTCATTAGCTGAGATGTTAAAAGACCATCAAGATAAATTTTGTAAACTACATCCTGAATTGACGCCTAGTGATAGTGCATTACTATCTACAACACTAGATCCTCATTATAGCTTTTATAAAAGACCCAACGGTATTATTCGTATACCGTTAGGGGAGAGCATAACTTATTGTATAGAAAATAAGTTAATTTAAGATAACTCTATTTTGCTCTTTAAAAAAATTAAGAGCTTGTTGAAAAGACCAATCGGTTCTAAGAGACCAGCTGACTGTAAGACGATCTTGAGTTCCATCAAGATTATTAACTCTATGTGGAGTTTGGGGGCAAACTAGTATAGGATTAGACATTAACCTATACTCACCAATTTTTGGCCCTGTATGATCTTCCTTTAACCATCTTGTAGCACCCACGATATCTGTCCAGAAAGACTCTTCAGGAATGTCGTAAAATTCAGTCACACATTCACCGTTGCATCCTTGTATAGGTATATTGAAACTTGTTGGACGCTTTTTACCTGTTACTGCACCGTCCATATGAATTGGGGTAGTATACGACGGTGTTAAGTGTATCATCAAAAAATGTGGAGACAGTATCGATTGATATTTTAGAAAAATATTTATTAATGGCAAGTGCTCAGGATTATGTCTATCAATGACTATACTCTTAATATGATACCCTAACGTTTTTTGTCCTATAGGATGAATAGTATTCCAGTATATAGATTGAACATCAGCAACTAGTTCAGGGTAAGAAATTTCTGCAAAAGTATCCATGAATTATTTATTCAGCTGTAAAAATTCAAGAACTTTCTGTCTAGAAAAATTGAGTGCGTCTTTATTTGGTTCAAGACTAGCTCGGCCAGTAGGACTTGCAGAGTCTAAAAAAGAACCAATATATGAATCTCCATCGAATCCGTGTCCAGCATTTGGAATAGATTGACTGAAAACTTTTCCAACCATCTTATTTACAACTTGCGGACAGTAAGTTCCTTCACCATAACTGTCACTAGTACCCCATATGAGTAATGTCGGGTTAATTCTTTCTTTTATAACTAATCCTTCTCGTTTATTAATTAGATGGTAACACCCTGGATAAAACAAAATATACCTATTAAATAGATCAGTTTTATCTAAATAAAAACCTAAAAATCCACCTAGACTTAATCCCATGTAAATTATATTATTTTGATCAACATTGGGATGGTCTTTTAACCATAAGTAGATAAAACTAATTAATGCTTCATAATTTACTCGTCCTCGATCTGACGGTCCAGAAAATCTTCCTGTTTTAAAATCTACAACTGCTACATTATAATTATTTTCTGAGAGGAATTTGGCCCAATTTTCTTCTCTACTTGCTACGCCTGCTGTACCATGTATAAGTAATACAGTAGGTTGTTTCCCGCTGTTTTTTGTTTTGTAAAATTTTACAGGAATAGGTTTATCAAAATATTCAATTTTATCCCATGATTGAGCAAAAGTGTTTGTTGAAAAACATAACATAACAATTAAAATTAAGCGTACCATATTTCTTTAAACCCTTCTTCTTCAGTTGGCATTTCAAAATTAGCAATCATGTTAGCAATTACGTCTTCGGGGATTTCTTTGCCAGGTCTGCTAGTTAATCTACGAGTCAATTCTTTTTGCTCAGGGGTTTTAAACACTACAGCAATATGCTCATAGTCGGGTAGCATAGCAAACTTCTTTGCACGACTTCTGACGGTAGTGCTAGTTTGATCCCAGATAACGTCTCTGTGCATTTCTCGAGCTAGTACAACTTCTTTGGCCATTAGTTCTACAGCAGTAGGCATGAAGTCTGTAAAAACTTGGCTGTAAGTTTTGCCTACTTCTTTAGCATATATTTCAACCCATTTGTCTGTGCTGACTATGGCACACGGTACAGTCCAATCCTGATTGTTAATCCAGGTTGTCTTTCCGCTGCCTGGCACACCTATAAGTTGATAACATTTTGGCATTAATCTACTCCGAACTTTTGTTTAATTATGTCTCCGAGATTGCCACCGCCTTGCATATTGATGTGCTCAACGGTTTGGGCACACTCACGCACAATCATCTCAGAGAACTTTTCTATAGTGTGTTCCCATTGAGCTCTATCCTTGCCTAGTCCATAGACATCTAAATGACTAGTTCTTGCAAATTCTCTTAGCTTATCGTTCATCGTAACTCCGGATCTTTTTCATAGCAGGTAAAGCATACTGCATCATATTTTGGTCCCATGCAGTGATAGATTGAACCATTGCAATACTTACAAAGGATAAAAGCATGAGTCACAATAGAACCTTTTGGGGGAGCATACAACTTGTAGTATCCTTCTTCACGTTCTATATAACCAATATGTTCTCTTTCTTCCATTATCTTACCGCCTTTAATCTTGCTTCTACTACTGCTTCCATGTTGCCTTTTATAACAACATTAGTATAAGTATCTTGATAGCCGCTGGCATGATCCGTAACACGATTGTCAGGTTCGTGATAAGTCCTAATGCGTTCATTGCCAGCAAGGTATCGTTCCTTGTCTTTGTGAAAGTGTGCGGCTACCCGACTACGGCAAGTAACCAAGGCCGCACGTTTGTTATCTTCCCTACTACGGCTTTCGGTACCATTGGCAGAGATACCAGTAGGTTCGTGAATACAACGGCAACAGTTTTGATGCTTGTTACGGTGCTGGCCTCCTTTGCCAGTCCCAGAATACCATTCAAATCTAAATTGATCATCTGTAATTAACATTATTAACTCCACCTCAACGCAAACCAATTGGCGTCTTTTTGATTACGAAAATAAAAATGTGTTTCGTTGTGTTGATAAACAACATTCCAACGTCCTCTAAAAGTTCCGAACTGTTTGCCAAGCCAAAGTTCGATAGGAGTGATATCGTTTTTATAATCACTGCCTACAGTAACTCGGCAAGGCCACAGTTCTTTTTTCAGCTCTCTCATCACATTGTAGGACCATTACCGTTACGGAAACCAACTATACCACCTTCTTCTCGGATACGCTTTAACACATCCTCAAATAAGATAGGTGCAAAGTCCGGTGTTTGTTCAACACAGACGCAGTGATATCGAACGTCGATTTCATCGCTGTATAAAACTTCACCAGTTCTGGCATCAACACCACGAGCTTTCTTAACACGATTTGCGTGTAAGTGACCGTGAATGTTAGTACCAAAACGACCCATACTGGCTTCGTGTACAGGAATATGGCTTAAGATTAAACCGTTCATAACGTGGTATGCACGTAACTCACGGAAGTACTGGCCGTACTCTGTGTCACGAAAGATATCGTGGTTACCTCGGATTAAAACCTTGTCACCGTTTAAGCGAGCTAACGTAGACAAAGCCTTTCGGTTAATAACAACATCACCTAAGTGGTAGACCTTGTCAGTAGGCTTGACTCGTTCGTTCCAAGCTTTGACCATAGCTTCGTCCATTTCTTCAGGACTGTCCCAGGGCCTTAACTTAGTAACACCATCATCTCTTGTAAATCGACAAACTCCGGTATGCCCAAAGTGCGTGTCGCTCACTAAAAATACGCTAGGCATATTATTCTCCTTTAGTTTTGGGAATTACAAATCCCCAACTTGTTTCTACTCCATTAATTGTATGCGGTTCATTTTCATCGTAGGTCCAACCTAATGCCTTCATCATACGATGCTTGACTAACAGATTGGGACTTCGAAAGTATTCTGTGTCATCGAATCCCAGCATGACCCCAACTTCACAAACCGCACCAGAACGGCAAACTCCGGCATGGCAATGCACAACGACGTTCATGCGATTAGTTAGTGCATGTTGTAACAATCTAACCAGCTCAGCGGCCTGTTCATGACTGCATCGCATAGCTTCGTCAAGAGCAAAGTCTTTTTCTTCTATATCCAAAAACTCAAACTGATGAACTTCTTTAAATTTGTACTTTGGATCAGGAAACATGTATCCTGGATCACAAATTTGAATCAGCATAGAATTTTCTCCTGCATTGATGTGCAGTCCATTTTTTATGTCTGACAATGACACATTTTGAATCCAGGGCATTTAGTTATCCTCATCAAATATATTTCGTTCTTTCTGTACACGACCGGAACGATCGGCCTTGTTCCAATCGTAGGTAACACCATCTGGACACAGACCGTCGTTGACGCTGTCTACACCAAACATACCGCAAACTTCAAAGTCCTTGCCCACAATGGTTACAAACTCATTCATATGCTTGGCAACGTTCATTGCTTCAGCGAGGGTAAGAACTTTGAGTGTTTCTTCTTTTCCTATTACTTTATACATCTTATCTCACAGGACCTGCATAGTCTGCTCGCACATACCAGTCAGGTACAAATTTTTCATTATTATGTTTCAGATTATAGTCGATAGCCCATTGACGGGCCTCGGCTTCATTATCAAAGTAGACAGTATCAAAGTGCTTTTGACCCCATCCACGTTCGTATTCGGTTAGTTCAACTCGAAAAGCAACTACATTGGGCTTGGCGATTCTGGGCATTTTGAGCTCCTTTCTGTTTACTGTAACTACAGTATAACATCAAAGTTTGGCAAAGTCAACCTAAAAAAATAGGGCCCTTAGGCCCTATCCAAAAAGTAGTACTTTTTAGCTGAGGTCGTAGCGTGGGACCATTACAGTCTTAAGCATGATGCCCTCTGGAGTGAATTGAGCCAAATCAGCGGAAAGCAGAGCCTTCATGATGCTTGGACTAAATCCGCTAACCAAAGCCGCACCCGACTTGTCAGCCTTGACTGGAACGTTATCACTTGCGTTTAGGTTCCAGAACACAACTTGAGGAACGGTGTAACCCGCTGCCTCAAACTTGCGTTCGATCATCTGCATAGCAGAGTCGTCATAACGAGCACATTGGTTGAACTGCATGTCACTCAATACAAGCAACATGGCTGGCATGTCACTTTGAGGAACACTGTTCTTAACCGCAACGTCTAGAATTTTGTTCATAGCCGCATGTAGGTCAGTGCTCATTTCCCAGTTAGACTTACTCATTTGGTCAACCTTTTGGACGATGTCGCCCTTCAAAGTAACCAACTGTGGCTTGCTGGAGAAAGTCAAGAATGTGTCCTTGAACACGCCCTTGTTCTTGTCTGCCAAGTACAAGCCCAATCCAACTGCCACATCGATGCAACGAACATCGGTGCCCTTGCCTGCTGGGCAGGTCATAGAACCCGAGACGTCGACGATAGGCAGGATACTTGCTTCACCAACATAGTTAGGAAGAGCATCCCATTGTGCCTTGATGTGGTCGACTTCGGTCTTGTTTGTGGTACGGTGACCATGTGCAAGACCCTTTAGGACTTCATGAGGGAAAACTGCGCCGGCGTTGACCTTGACAGTCTTGTCCTCGCCCTTAACCAACTTGGCCACATACTCTGCAAACGCAGGTGTATGGCGGTTGAATGCCTTCTTGTACAGACGAGCCGCTTGAGAAGGAACATGGCTAAAGTTGATGTTGTCCCAATCGTTGGCACACATTTGTGTTTCAACGACCGTAGTCATTGCTACCAATGACTTACGGTACTGCTTAGGAGACATTCCGAAGAATGCTCGGATTTCAGCCGCGATCTTACCCTTACGTGGAGTCCATTTAGCGGCAAGACCGTTTTGAGCACGAAGGGCATCACCCAACATGGTATAAGCGGCTGACTTTAGAGTAGGAGTAGAGAAGACAAAGATGTCATCCCAACGACCCACTTCAGGGATCTTGCGAAGCAGAGCCAAAGCGGCATCTGGATCGCGCTTTTCCAAGTGAACAAGGATGTCACGGAAAAGTTGACGTTCACCTGCTCCGCCTCGAACGTCACGGGCCCATTGCGCTATACGCAACGCCACATCGGAGTCCTCGACGAAAGCGGCAGTGAATTCTGCTGTGATGTTCTTACCACGGCTTGCACCGATTTTGTAGAACAGGTCTACTGTAGCCTTAGCTGTAGACTTACGAGCCTTCATGCCATTGGCAGTACGGGCTTCTTGATTTGCAACTGCTGTAACAAATGCGTTCATGTGTGTTTCTCCTTACAGAATGTGTTTTGTTTTCGATATGATTGAAAATTAAAAATTGCTGTTAACATTCTAAATCTTAACAGGATAGCCGGAACGGTTTTTATTTTCTGCTTGACCCCATCCCCTGTATATTGGTTCAGTTCCTCAAGCCTAGCTGTCCTTGTGTCTGCGACAGCGCATATATGTCTTTCCATAAGCCATTAGTTCCATTAGCGTCTAGTATTACTACTAGATATAAAAGCTTCACCTTCAAAGCCTTTCGGCTCCAGTGTCACTAGCCTTGCGGGCCACCGTCTACTACATTAAGTGCAGTCGTTAAAGTATTGGTTGCTGTTTCTATCCTAGAATCAAACAGGTTAGTTTTCTACTTTTTGTTTTAAGTGAGAACGTCGAAACTCACCTCGTCCAGGAGTAAAGAGTTTGATGTCCTTACCTTCCCCAAACCATTCATAGTCATATGAATTGCTGTACCTAACCTAAAAACTTCTTGTTAATTTCTTAACATGTATCTATTATAGTGTCTTTTCTAGTGTGTGTCAATTCTTTTTGGACTTTTCTTTTACCTTTTCTAAAGGTGCTTTGTTAAGCCAAAATTTACGAGTTTGATTTTCATAATGGACTTCGACGAAGTCCTGCCCGTCAATAGTCCGAACATTGGTATAATCATCGCAAATAACTTCTTGATTATTCCACATGTTACGTAGGCGAACGGGTTTTGATTTAAATTGATTTTTTATCATTGCGTTCTCCTTGTTGGTGGAGGTAAACGGGATCGAACCGATGACCTTTAGCTTGCAAAGCTACTGCTCTCCCAGCTGAGCTATACCCCCATATTATGGTCGGAGTAGAGAGATTCGAACTCCCGACCCTCTGGTCCCAAACCAGATGCGCTACCAGACTGCGCTATACTCCGAATTTTTTGGTAGGACGTGACGGGTTCGAACCGCCGACAGCTTGCGTGTAAGGCAAGAACTCTACCAACTGAGTTAACGTCCTATTTTGTTGGATCATAAACTAAAAATTGAGTCATTGAAAATCTACCATATGGCTCGCGATCATTAGTTTCTGTTATTTTAATTTCTTCTACTTCATGCCACAAGAAACTTGGAAAAATTACACACATATTATTTTCAATTTCAACTGTATAGTCTAAATCTGTAAATTTAAAATTGCCTCCAGTGAATTTTTTTGGATCCTTATAAAACCAGGTTACTAGACTAAACACAGCATGGTCAGTATGGGACTTATAATAATCTGAATTTTCATAATACTGAAGCAGTGTATTGTCGTAATCTAATTTTAAATAGTGAAAATGATACGGATTTAAATTAGCAAATGTATTTCTTATTTCCTCGTTGGCAAATGGTTTTCTATTTAATTTAAGTATATTAGAACTTTCTCTTTTACTATAAAAAAAGTCTAACCATACGCCGCTACGTTGCCCTAATACCGAACCATCATCTAACTTTGCTACATTAAGATAATTATCATCTTTAATAAATGACCTACTACTCCAAAGAAAGTCCAATTCTTTTTGAATTAAAAACAATTCATCAGGCGAATATAAATTTTTAATTACTAAAAATGATACACCCTGTTTTGGAGCGGTATGTGTTATTAAATCCATAATCAAGTTGTTTGGAGCGGGTAGGGAGAGTCGAACTCCGCGATCTTCAGCTTGGAAGGCTGCTGGACGCCCCTTGTCCTGTCTACCCGCACTTTATTGAAACACATTACATCCAGCTCACGGACACTCTTTAGAATGTGACTCATACTTACGAACCCACTGCAATATGTTTTAATAAAGTGTCTAAGCTACTCCCACCACAGGAGCCCTTAGACAGGGCTGTCTACTCCGTCTACGTACTTTTCCTTTTAGACAGGTTAGCGTCCCTGCCTTTGTGATTTTTCAAGTCGCCCATGTATTGCGGGCCTTGCGGCAGATCCAATGCGCCGTGTCTGTTATGGACTAGACAATTGACCCCCATTTACTTACCGGTATGGGATCCGGGGTTACTTGGTGCCGGATGTCGGGATTGAACTGACGACCTACCGCTTACAAGGCGGTTGCTCTACCACTGAGCTAATCCGGCAAATTTTTAAAGAACAACGTTAGTATATATCCTTTATAGGTTCTTGTCAACTAATTTGGCGTCCCATGCTAGGCTAATTCTGTGTCCATTTCCCTTCCAAGGATAAACTGTATGAGGTAGATAACTAGGGAACATAATTATTTTAGCACGTTCTGGTCTGAATCTCCAAGTGTCTGTAAAGGTAAATCTTGCCGGATTACGCACAGTTGGCAACCTAAACTCAATGCAACTATCAGTATTGGTATAGCCAACATCTAATTCCGGAACTTCAATATAGATGTTACCGCTAAGATGTGCTTCGTGACTATGTAATGCTTGATAGTCACCGGGACCTTGCTTCAGTGTCCATGCACTTACTAGTACAGGTTTAACTGGAAGTTCTTCGATGATGCCTGCACTCGTTCGAACTGTATCAATATATTGTGTACAAATATCTTCTACATATCTAGCCAACGGATCAATATCTAAACCCATTTCGTTAGGTAGTATCTGTATCTGCTGACCGCCTCTAATACTAAGGGCCGGATTACCAGCATCATTAAGGTCTGATCGATGATGTGCTTGTTCAACAGTATTAATACACCATTGAAAAATATCATCAGGAACATCGTCCATTGCTACAATCGTAGGGTTAAAGTAAGCATATTTCATTCTAATCGTATCCAGTGTCTATCTTCTCGTAATTCAACTTGATGTGGACTAATAGGAACACTTAGACTTAATCTTCGACTTAGACTTAGAGCACCATGCCAAAAACCTGCTGGTATGTAAAGTACATCTCCTGGTTGCATGATAACATCTAATATTAGGTCGCTATCTTTGTCAGTGCCCCAAACTTTAAAATTTGTCTTACCATCAATCTGTATTATTAAATTGTTAGATTTATCTTTGTGTATATATTTCTCAATGTCTACATCTTGAAAGAAAAACGAAAAGTATATGTGAGCATCAACTTCACTACCAGTTTTCTTTTCAATTAGTTTACATAAGTCGTTAATACGATAATTTACCTTAGAACAATCACTTAGATAACAAACATACTTTTTAATTTCCTGATCTATTAACGAAGGAGGATAACTGTTATCACTGCTCCAACCAGGATTATGCCAAGTATAGTTCTTGTCGTTTAAGATATGAAATCTTTTATGATTGACAAAGGGTCTAAGATTTAATAACCTTTCTAGTTCTTGCCATGACAAAATTGTAGGATCAACAGCACGTTTCTCAAAGAAAGGTACTGGACCATTAATTTTATCTAAACATGACAGCATTATATTACTTGACTTCTCGTCCTTGTAAGTCTACTTGACCTGTTTCGTAAAGTTCTTTGCGTTGTTGAAACTGCTCTTCTGATAGTGCATGCCACCCACAACAATTTCCTGTTGGGCTGCGACCGCATCCGCATGTTCCTTTTTTCATTTGTTCTGTTGACGGACTCATTGTATTTTCCTTTTTACCAAATATATTATCCCAATTGCTTGCAAATTCTTTAAGACTTACACTATAAGGACGAGGTCTAGAACCTTTACCGCTCATCGACCTTGTCCTCTATACGGTTTAGAACCTTTACGGCTTTTATTTAGAGTACTAGTTTTACTTCCATTTTGGCAAGTTTTTTTACTAACTCGTTTACGTTCTTGGTTACCTTTTGCTGCCATTTTTATATCCTTTTAGTTGGCTCCAGATCCTGGGATCGAACCAGGGACCAATTGATTAACAGTCAACTGCTCTACCGCTGAGCTAATCTGGAATAAATTTAATTATAATTAATGTTCAAAATAACTCTATAAGGAAAGTTAATAGGGCGTTGACTTGAGTGATAATGCAACCCATTAAACACTGCTAATCTATTCTCAATTGGTTCAACTTCTCTTAATGTAGTTAAATTATTTTTTAAGCTATTATTTAAATAATCTAAAGGGCTGATCTGTGATTTATGATCATAAACTTCATTATAAACTATAGTATTGCCATCACAGGTGTTCAGATACAGTAAAGCAGTCTTGTGCTCAAAGCCATAATCGACATGAGCATCGTTAACAAATCTTTGACCTATTGGTGTTTGTAATGCTAAACGTAGTCTTATAAAATTATTCACTGGCTCGTTAATTTTATCAAATGCACATAGCAGTATTGGATAGAGTAAAGAATAAACTTGTGATACTACTTCGCCTTCTTTTGACACTGGGTGAAACCAGCTATAATCGGTTACATCGCTGCTTTTTGAATCGTAAGTTGTTTGTGTCTTATACCATGGAAAGGCGTTACTCATTACAATTTCTTTTTGTAAAGACTGTAAAGCATTTCTTCCTAAAACGTTATCAAAAACTTTCATATTCAGTATAATGGTGGAAGGTAAGGGATTCGAACCCTTGGACCGCTTTTAAAACGATCGACGGTTTAGCAAACCGCTGCCTTCAGCCTCTCAGCCAACCTTCCTTAATGATATTTAAACTCGTAGATAAAACATACCCTTGTGTCTTGATTATTGTGTTTTGAAATTGCATGAGGTATAGATGGATTATGTATTACCAAATCTCCTTGAATGACCGGTTGAAAAATTAAATCATTATTAGAATATTGATTAATTCTTGTTCCGTCTATACCGTTACGCACAAACACTAATTCACTGCTATGAGTAGGGACTTTAGGATAAAAAATAGCCACACCGTCTATATCAGTAGGATGACGATGGCAAGTTCCTTCACATCCATAGAAGTAAACATTAATCCATGTTCTTGTAAATTCTACTTTACTAGTATTTTCAAATCCAAAATGTTTTCCGCTTTCTAATATTCTTTTAGCTACCCATTCTGATAGCTGCTCAGTTCCCGGCATATCAGTTAACGGAAATTTGTCAAAATGATTACAAGTTGTAAAAGCGTTACCAATTTGAGATTGATCAATAGTTTCTCTAACTTCTTCTAAACTAAAAACAAATTCTATACTATTTTTGATAGAGTCGTTAGCAAATAGTTCTTTATCATTACAATGATGTACTACAACAGCAGTATCAAATACATGTCTAATAATCATTTAAGTTATCCTATGTAGCCGGGAGGCTTCGAACCTCCATGGAATCATGGATTATATCCCGACCCGTCCCTCACAACGTACAATGTTGCTCTTGGAGCTTTGCCTATTTGCGTTACGGCTACACTGTAATTATACAATCTAGTTCTAATAAAGTCAAATATATTTGGCCGGGCTTACAGGAATCGAACCCATAACTTTTGTTTCGAAGACAAAGATGATATCCATTTCACCAAAGCCCGTATATGGCACCCCTAACAGGAATCGAACCTGTATTTGAGTCTTAGGAGGACCCTGTATTATCCATTATACGACAGGGATATAAAGCAGGATGCGTTTTTACTTTGTACGGCTGTGCTGCCATTACACTACTAGCCGGAATCGAACCGGACTCGCCGTTTGGCTTATAGTAAAAAGATTGCTGTTAGCATCCTATAAATGGAGCGGGTAGAGAGAATCGAACTCTCAACTAAACCTTGGCAAGGTCTCGGGTTACCATTACACCATACCCGCATTTATTTGGTGCCCCAGAGGAGACTCGAACTCCTAAAATTTGGCTTCTAAGACCAACACGTATACCAATTCCGTCACCGGGGCGTAATCTTACTTATCTAATTGTATGGAGCACCGAGTAGGATTCGATCCTACGGTTTTACGGATTTGCATTCCGCTGCATTGGGCCTCTCTGCCACCGGTGTTTCAATTTTGGTGCCGCCAGCAGG